>Ga0302325_10003110_pt1 | contig 39527 bp, 35 predicted proteins | sample Palsa_T0_2_FD_201948 | JGI IMG/M metagenome (GOLD analysis project Ga0302325, IMG submission 201948) | Peat permafrost microbial communities from Stordalen Mire near Abisko, Sweden - Palsa_T0_2 | ecosystem: Environmental > Terrestrial > Soil > Palsa > Peat permafrost | place: Sweden: Abisko...
CCGAAGCCGCGCAGGTCGACGGCGAAGACGCGGTGGCTGGCCGCGAGCAGCGGGATGAGCTTGCGGAAGGCCCACCAGGTCTCGGGAAACCCGTGGACCAGCAGGACCGGAGATCCGCTGGTTCCCGACGTGACGTAGTGCAGCCTGGTCCCGTTGACCTCCGCATAGTGGTGCGTGATCCCCGGCAGCGCGGGACCAGCTGGCATGACGTCCATTTCTTCTCCTTGCTTAGACAACCTGGATGTCATTGACTCTAGCCAACCTGGTTGTCACTGTCCAGCCGCTGCCGTAGTCTTCTGCCATGTCCCGCTCCGGCGCCGATCTCGCTCTGCTCCTGCTCGGAGGCTTCCGCTCGCTGGTGGACGCCGCGACAGCCGAGCTAGCCCGCCGCGGCCACGATGATGTGCGTCCCGTCCATGACTTCGCCATGCGGGCCATCGCCGCAGGCGCCGGCAACGCCTCAGAACTGGGCCGCCGCCTGTCGGTCTCCAAGCAGGCAGCGGCGAAAACCATCGCGGTCCTGCAGGAGCGCGGATACGTGACACGCGACACCGACCCCCGCCACGCCCGCCGCATGCGCCTTCAGATCACACCGCTCGGCTTGGAGGTGCTGCGCACAGGTGAAGCGATCTTTGACGAGCTGCGCGATCAATGGGAGCGGCAGATCGGCCCAGCCCAGCTCGAGAGCCTCCAGATGCACCTGGCAGCGCTGGTCGGCGATCAGCCCGTGCGCTTCGACACAGCCGGCTGGATGTCGCGAGACCTCGGCGAGCCAGCCTAGGGGGAGCCTATGGGCCCATCATCGGCGAAAGCCCGGGGCTAGTCCGCAGCGCCGAGCCCGCCTGACGATGGCACCGGGTCGCCGGCAATGTCAGAGCCGGACCGGCGGCCACAGGTTGTGCTGAGCGGCGATCGGATCACCCGCCCACTCGTCGATGGCCGCCAGGTTGTCGTGTGCCGGGTACTTCGCCGCGGCCGGGCCCTCGGCAAACGCACGCAGCACATTGGCGGTGACGCGCCTGGTGAAGGCGGCCGTGCGCTGGTTTACGCCGAAGCTGCGGTACCCGGCCGGGTCGAACGCACCCACCCAGCGCATCGTTCCGGTGTTGAACACTCCGGCGCCGCCGCGGTGGGTGTAGTAGGCCGAGTCGCAGTAGCTGTTCACGCCGCGGCAGGTCAGCGGCGAATGGGAGAGTACCTGGATCGGCCGCTCGACTGGGGAGTCCGGGTTGACCCGGTCGTACTCGATGCCGACTAGCCCGGGCAGACTGGTGCCCTTCTGCACGCCGGTCCCGGCAAACGGGAAGGCGTCCGGCGCGACCACGACGAAGGCCGCGTTGGTGGGGTTCGACTCGTACAGCGTGCCGGTCAGCGAGGACTCCGGATCGGGGTCCGGCGGCTCTCGCCAGTCGCTGGTGACCAGCGCGTTGTCCTTCCCGTACATCGGGTCCTGCAGGTAGCTGGTCTTGTAGCAGATCACCAGCCGCCGCTCGCCGAGGTCCGTGCCGGCCAGCCGGGTCCGCCGGAACATCGCGTTCGCACCAAGGAAGGCCAGGTTCACGCCCGCGTCCCTGGCCGCGGTGACATGCGCCCGCTCCGGCGGCGACCAGTACTCGTCATGCCCGAGCGAGATCAGCGCACTGGCACCGTCGAGCAGATGCGGACCGGCGGCTATGTCCATGCTGCTGACGTAGGCGAGCGGCAGGCCCAGGCGTTCGGCCAGCTGTATCACGTTCCGTTCGTGGACCAGGAACGCCGAGGCGCCGTTCAGGTCAAAGGGCCGGTCCAGGCTGACCGCCAGCGCCCGGTTGTCGTAGTCCGCCAGGCCGCCGGGCCCGTTATACAGGTTGTAGCCGCCCCAGGAGTTGTAGGCCTGCCAGGTAGCCGTGGAGTTCTTGATCACTACCCTGCCCGCGGTGCTAGCCGAGCGGACGGTTACCGGCGCGAATCGCTGCGCGCCCGACTCGGCATCCATCCGCAGCAGGTACGAGCCCGCCGGCCAGCTGTCTGTCGGCACCGTGAGGGACGGTCCCCAGTCGGTCTGCACCGTGTTGGTCGGCTGAATCAGCGTTGGCTTGCCCTGCCGGCGCCCCGCTACCGCCGCCGACCGCCACACCAGGCGGGCCTGATCGCCGCCATACCAGCCCATCCGGAACGCGCTCACCCGGAACGAGCGTGCCGTCGTCGACGCGTACAGCGTGATCGGCTCGCCGGGCAGCACGCTGGCCTGCCCGGCGTAGCCCATCATCGCGTCCGGCGCGCCGAGGTGCCGGACGTTCCAGTTCCGGTCGCCCGGCAGCATGTTCTCGCCGACCGGCCGGCGATGCTGCGGCGGCAGCGGCACGCTGGCCCGCGGCGCGCCGCCTGAGCGGGTCACCTCCACCGCCACGGCAGCGGCCGCGGGTATCGCGGCGGCAGCAGCGGCCATGCCCAGGACGGCCCGCCGAGAATGGAGGGAGCGCGAGCTCATGCTGCGAAGGATGCCACAGACGCGCTGGCCGCTGGCCGCAGCAGCGGGATCGGTGTCCACGACGGCTCGCGATGGCCGGGCTGGCGGCCAATATGGTCGGCGGGCTAGGGGCGCAGGTCATATTGGCGGCGGCAGGGAGAACGCGGCGAATGCAGCCTGTGCAGCCGCCCGGCCCTGACTGGCCTGGTCCAGGTACCCGTATGTCCCCTGCTCGCGCAGTTCCCTGGCCGCCTGCACCAGCGCGCTGATGGCGGCGAAGGCGAAGGCCCCGCCTACCGAGATCCGGCTCACCCCGGCCTCGGCAAGCTCGGCCACGGTCGGACCGCCAGCCAGGGCGAGGACGTTCACCGGCCGGTCCAGCGAGCGGACCACCTCCCGCACATCCGCCAGGCTGGTCAGCCCCGGTGCGTACAGGACGTCCGCGCCGGCGCTCTGGTAAGCCTGCAGGCGCGCGATCGTGTCGGCCAGGTCTGGCCTGCCGTGCAGGTAATTCTCCGCCCGCGCGGTCAGCACAAAGCGGTCCGGGCCGGCCGCCGCCTCGGCCGCTGCCGCCACCCGGTCAGCGGCCAGGGCCCGGTCATATATCGGCTCGTCGTCGCGGCGGGTGAAATCCTCGATCGAGCCGCCGGCCAGGCCCGCCGCTGCCGCCAGCCGTACGGTCTCCGCCACGCCCTGCGGGCTGGCGGAGAACCCGTCCTCCAGATCGGCTGAGACCGGCAGGTCGGCCGCAGCAGCGATCATCCCCGCGTGTCCCAGTGCCTCCGCCCGGGTGACCGACCCGTCCGGCCTGCCCAGCGTCGCGGCGAAGCCGCTGCTGGTCGTGGCGAGCGCGGAAAAGCCCAGCCAGGCTAGCAGCCTGGCTGAACCGGCATCCCACGGGTTCGGGATCAGCAGCGGCTCCCGGCCATGGTGCAGCTCCAGAAAACGCTCCGCCTTGTCCCGCCGGCTGACCATGGCGCTGCGGGATCTAGTGAGCGGCCTGGTACCGGGTCATGACCTCGGCGCTGATGCGACCGCGCTCGGATACCGTCAGGCCCTGCCCGGCCGCCCATGCCCGCACCGCTGCCCGGTCAATCGGCGGCCCGGCGGCGCGGCCTGGCCGGGGTGTCCTGGGCTGGGTGATCCTGCGCCCGGCATCCATGAACGGCTGCAGTGACGCCCGGAACCTGGCCAGATTCTCCTGGCCGAGGTCGATCTGGTATCCCTGCCCGTCGAGGCTGAAAAAGACCGTCTGGGCACCGGGCGATCCGTCCAGATCATCGGTCACGACCACGCTCACAGTCTGTGCCATGTCCGAGATCGTCCAGGCTCACGGCCCTGATGTCAAAATAGACTCGCTGCTTTCGCCCCGCATGTATGCCGCGGCAGATTCTCGGCCCGGGCAGGTGGCCGGGTTACCGGGCGGCGCCGTTGTGACTCGGCTGGAGAAACTGGGAAGGAACGCCAGGGCACCGGGGGGCGGATATCTGGCGAACGATGAGAAAACAGGTATCCACTGACCCGGCAGGCGATCAATGTAAGTTCGTCGCCTGCGATTCAGGGAGCCTGAAATGTACCCCCGCGCACGCCAGCGGACCGCCGACCGGCCGACCGCGCGGTCCGGTGGCAGCCGGGATGCCTGGCCCGGGCAGCCGTGGCCGATCCGGGCCATCGGCGTGCTGCGTCGGCACTGGCTGGTATCGGTTCTGCTGGCGGCCGGCCTTGCGCTCAGGGCGCTGACCCTGGCCGCCTACCATCCCGCGCTGATCTACATCGATACGCTCAAGTACCTGTACGGTGCGTCGCCTGGCTCCGAGCCGCTCGGGTACACGGTCCTGCTGAGGTCGGTCTTGCTGATCGGCGACCTGGGAACCATGGCGGCCATCCAGCATCTGCTCGGCCTGGCGATGGCCGCCGTGCTGTACGGCGTGCTGCGGCGGCGCGGTGTCTCCCGCTGGCTGGCGGCCGTCGCCGTCGCGCCCGTGCTGCTGGATGCCTACCAGATGCAGATGGAGCAGATGATCATGCCCGACGTCTGGTTCGAGGCGATGATCGTGGCGGGACTGGCCGTGCTGCTCTGGCGGCCCGCCGTTACCGTGCCCGCGGCGGCCGCGGCCGGCCTCATTCTCGGAGCCTCGGCGACCTTCAAGCAGCTGGGCGAGTTCCTGATCCTGCCGACAGTTCTCTACCTGGTGGCGGCCGGCGGCGGGAGCCGCCGGGCCGTCGCCAGGTCGGCTGCCCTGGCCGCCGCCTTCGCGCTGCCGATCCTGTGCTACTGCAGCGTCTCCTACACCCGGACCGGGAATTTCCGGCTGTCCCACAGCCAGAGCACCACCGGCCGGCTGGCAGCGGCGGCCGACTGCGCCACGCTGAAGCTGCCTGCCGCTGTGCGGCCTCTGTGCCCCGCCCCGTCCGAGCAGGCACACGGTCCTGATTGGCTCGAGCATTCCGGCCGCTCGCCGCTGTACGCAACCGTCATTCCGCCCGGAACCAGGCGGAGCACGCTGATCGGGGCCCTGGACGCAGCGATAGAAAATCAGCAGCCACTGCGCGTGGCTGCCTCGATCGTCCGGGATTCGGTGCGCCTGTTCGCCGTGACCCGCGCGCCAGCCCTGTCGGTGACGCCCATCTCGCGCTGGCAGTTCCAGGCCAGCTACCCGACCTACCCGCCATGGGTCACGCTCGGCCGCGGGAACGTCATCGTCGTTGGGGTGCAGGTGCGGGCATTCGAGCCGTTCAGGTTCAGCGACCTCAGTTCGGCATACGGCGGCAAGGCACAGGTCGACCGGCCGATAGCCACCTTCTTGCGGTCCTATCAGCTCGATGGCGGCTATACGCCCGGCCCGCTGCTAGCCGCCTGCGTCCTGGCGGGCCTGGCCGGCTCGTTTCTCGCGCTGATCCGCCGCACCGGCAGGTCGGCCAGTCGCGAGCTCGCCCTGGCCTGTTTGCTGTTCACCGGCACTGCCGCAACGGCCCTGCTGCTGCCCGACGTCTTCGAGTTCTCCTGGCGGTATCAGCTACCCGCCCTGATCACCCTCCCGCCAGCTGGCGTGCTGGGAATCGGCGCCCTGCTGAGTGCTCGCCCGGGGCGTCAGCTGCCCCGGGGCGAGCGCGTCACCGCCGCGGCGTCCTGACCGGCTGCGGCGAGCACCTCTTGGTTGGGTCGCGGGCTCGTCCGTATTCCGGCGGCGATGCCCCTGACGAGGGCCAGTCCGAGCGCCCCCCGGTCGCGCGAGCGCATGAACGTGCGTGCCCAGCGTCGCAGCGTCGAGCCGGTGTACAGAACACGCTCAAGCGGGGCAAGCGGCGAGCGCGCCTTGAACATCCAGATCTTGTTCCGAACCTCATAGAAGAACCGCTGCCCGGGATCGAGGTCCGTCGAGCCGAATGTCGCCGTCTTGTGCACCACGACGCTTGCCGGGCAGAGCAAGCCGACATTGCCGCGCAGCAGCCGGGCGGTGAATTCGAAGTCATCGTTCCACAGGAAGTAGTCCGCCTGCGGCAAGCCGCGTCGGCGGCACGCGCTCGCGTCCACCAGGATCGAGACAAACGATGCCGAGCGGATCGGCAGGCACCCGGCGGCAGCGGCGGCGAGCAGTTCTGCCTTGGTCGCCAATGGTTTGGTCCGCGGGGTGTTCATCGGGTGCGCGCGCCCGTCGGTCCACAGCACGCGGCTGGCGATCAGCGTCGCAGGTCGGCCCGGATAGCGGGCGCGGGCGTCGAGCATCGCCCGCAGCGCGTCCGGCTCGGGCACCGTGTCGTCGTCCATGAGCCAGATGAGATCGGCGCCGGCCGCCAGGGCCAGCGCCGTCCCGCAGGCGAATCCGCCCGCACCGCCGGTATTGCGGGCAAGCTCAGCCAGCTGCACGGAGGGGAAATGCTGGCGGACCGCAGCAGCGCTCTGGTCGGTCGATGCGTTGTCGACCACTATCGTCGCATCGGGCACCCGGCTCTGCGCGTGCACGGCAGCCAGCGCCTCCAGCAGCAGCGCAAGCCGGTTGTAGGTCACCACGACGGCGATCACCCGAGGCGGATCGCGCCTGGTCGCGGGGCTACCGCCGCTGGCCGGCATGCTAGGAATTTCTCCTGGCCCGGGACGATTCCAGCGCCCGCCACGCCCGGACACGCAGCCAGCGCACGGCGAGAAATCGGCTGCTGAGATCGCGCACCGTCCGCTTGAGCCGGGGCGAGGATGCCAGACTCGACTCCACCCGGCCGACAAGCCCGCGCTGGGCCGCCGGGTCGCGCTGCGGCTTTGCTGCGGGGTGCTCCCGGCGGTACTGATTGACCACCAGCGCTGCCGCGGCGTCCACCGCAGCATCCAGCACCTGACCGGCAGGCTGGTCGGCGGGGCTGGGGAATGTCTGGGTGACCGGCCGGGGCCGTAGCTCATCGAGATCGCCGATGAGGTCGTAGCCGGAGTCGCCCAGGGCGGCGATCAGGGCCTCGGCTTGTTCCTTGGCCCAGCTGTCCCGTTCGGCCGGGAGGATGAGGTGCCCGTCGCGCGGTCGCGCGGCCAGGGTCCGGTGCGCGACCGCCTCCTTGACGTTCCACATGTAGAACCAGTCGGGAACCTCTGCGGGAAGTGCCTGGTTCAGCCGCCGCAGGAACTCGATCTCCGGCATACCGAGCGAGGAATTCGGCCGGGCGCGGGTGATGTCGACGCTGCCAGGCTCGATGCCGAGCAAGGACGCAAAGCGCTGCCACAGCAGCTCGCTCGCCGATTCCCGCGGCGGGGTAATGATCACGTGCACTCGCTCCGGCGGCAGGAGGCGAGACCAGATGTCCAGGATCGCGAGCGTGTCGTGCACGCGCCAGAACCACCACTGGCGCCGGTCGGCAGCAGCTGACTCCCGGTCGATCACGTCCCCGAGCCAGTCCTCCCAGCCACGGGCATTACGGTGCTTCACGGTCTCCTGCCACTCCGCGGGCAGCAGCGTCGCGATGTCCCGCACGGTCACGACGATGTGCACATCGGCTGGCCGCAGTGATCTCACCGCGCGGTCGGCCTGCTGCGCGTCGGCCGCCGCGAACAGCTCGTGCGAGATCACAGCGACCCGGGGTGCCTGCTGCGCCTGCCGGGCAAGGATCTCCCATTCGCCAGTCCAGGCACCCGCGGGGTCACCTGCAAGCTTCGGGATGCCGCGCAGGTCCTGGCTGGCGCGGTAATGGTCTTGGGGGTGATGACCCGGCAGCACGACGCCCTGTGCCGCCAGCTCGGCACGGTTACGCCACATGACCTGCTGCAGGAAGGTCGTGCCCGTCTTGGGCTCGCCGACATGCAGGAACGTCTTCGGCCGGGCACCGGGCTTTTCGCTGCGGGCCGCTACCGGTGCGGGATCGGGTGCCGGCGGGCGATCGGGCGTGGTGCGCAACTCAGTGACGGCGTGCGCTGACATCCGGGCACCTCGCGGGTCGTGGGCGATGGCGTGTCGTGCTCCCGGCTGACCGGGCGCGCCGAGAGGACCTGCGCCCGACGTTAACCCGAGCAGTCCGGGCCGAATGCCGCCGTCAAGCAGCGTTCACCTGATGGCCTGTTTTCGTCTAAGCGGCCGACTGCTGGCAGTCCACTTGCCCGGCTATGTTCATGTCCCGCCGGCCGCAGGCCGGCGGCCTTCATGACCGCTGGCTCAGCGACCCTGGCTCAGCGACCTGGCTCCGCGACCCTGGCTCAGCGACCGTCGGCTCTGGAGTACCTCATCTCGGGCCGGCGGCGTCCCTGACCACGACGGAAGGCTAGTCCTGCCTATGCATGAGCCGTTCTCGTTGCTGGTCTCGGTCTACGCAGGCGACCGGCCGGATTACGTCCGGCGGGCGCTGCGCAGCGCGGTCGACGACCAGACCGTCCGCCCCGACCAGGTGGTCATCGTGCGGGACGGGCCGGTTGGTGACGGACTCGCCGAGTGCCTCGATGAGCTTGCCCACAGCAGCCTGGCGCCGGTCACGTTCGTCCCCCTGCCGCGCAACGCCGGGCTCGGGCCCGCCCTCGACCGCGGGCTGCAGGCGAGCTGGTTCGACGTGATCGCCCGCATGGACGCCGACGACGTGGCCATGCCGCATCGCTTTGAGGTGGAGCTGCCGCTCATCCGCAGCGCGGACATCGTCGGGTCCGGCCTGCTGGAGTTCGTGGCCGACACCGACGACATCGTCGGCCAGCGGGTCCCGCCCACCGATCCCGGCCAGATCCAGCGCTACGCGCGGATGCACGATCCGTTCAATCACCCGACAGTTGTCTACCGGCGGCACGCCGTTCTCGCGGCGGGCGGCTACGGCGACCTGCCGCTCATGGAGGACTACGCGCTCTTCGCCCGGATGCTGCACAACGGCGCGCGAGCGATCAACGTGGCCGAGCCGCTGGTCTTCTACCGGGTCGGCGCTTCGGCCTTCAAGCGGCGGGGCGGAATGGAGCTGCTTCGCTCCGAACTGCGCCTGCAGCGTGAATTCCGCCAGTCCGGGTTCACCTCGCGTGCCGAGTACCTGCGCAACGTGATGGTCCGCGGCGGCTACCGGCTGATCCCCTGGTGGTGCCGCCGTGCGGTGTACCGGCCGATCGTCGCGCGCTACAGCGAGCGGCTGGAGCAGGAAATGGCGGCGCAGCCGCAGCCGGAGCTTTCGGCCTGGGAGTACACGGTGGAATGGGAGGACCGGGCAACCTCAGCCGCCGCGTTCTGGCGTGAGCCGGTCGGCGCGTGAACGCCGACATCGTCGTTGTCGGAGCTGGCTTCTTCGGTCTGACCATCGCCGAGCGGTGCGCCCGCGATCTGGGCCTGCGCGTGCTGGTCCTCGAGCGCCGCGGTCACATCGGGGGGAACGCCTACAGCGAGCCGGAACCACAGACGGGGATAGAGATACACCGCTACGGTGCGCACCTGTTCCACACCTCCAATACCCGCGTCTGGGAGTACGCCAACAGATTCACGGCCTTCACCAGTTACCAGCACCGGGTGTTCTCGATCTACCAGGGCAAGGTGTACCCGCTGCCGATCAATCTGGCCACCATCTGCGAGTACTTCGGCAAGGTCCTGTCACCGGACCAGGCGCGCGCACTGGTCGCCGAGCAGGCCGCCGAGGTGGAGGCCGGCTGTGCGGCCAACCTCGAGCAGAAGGCCGTGTCGCTGATCGGGCGGCCCCTCTACGAGGCCTTCATCCGGGGCTACACCTGCAAGCAATGGCAGACCGATCCGGCTGACCTGCCCGCGGAGATCATCACCCGGCTGCCGGTGCGCTACACCTTCGACAACAGGTACTTCAGCGATACCTTCGAGGGGCTGCCGGTCGACGGCTACACCGCCTGGCTCGAGCGCATGATCGATCACCCGAACATCGAGGTCCGGCTGAATACGGATTTCTCTGCGCACCGATCTGCCATCCTGGGATGCGCGCCGGTGGTGTACACCGGTCCGCTCGACGCGTACTTCGGATACGCCGCGGGCGAACTGGGCTGGCGGACTCTCGATTTCGAGCTGGAGGTACTCGCTACCGGGGACTTCCAGGGAACGCCGGTCATGAACTACGCGGACCAGGACGTCCCGTTCACCCGCATCCATGAGTTCCGGCACTTCTACCCCGGCCGTGGCTGGTATCCGAAGGACAGGACAGTGATCATGCGGGAGTACTCGCGCTCCGCGGACCACGGCGATGAGCCGTACTACCCGATCAACACGGCAGCGGATCGGGACCGGCTGGTGAAATACCGGCAGCTGGCCGCCCGGGAGCCCGGCGTGCTGTTCGGCGGCCGCCTGGGCACCTACCAGTATCTCGATATGCACATGGCGATCGGATCCGCGCTCAGCATGTACGACAACCGGCTGCGCCCCTTCTTCGCCGACCGCGCGCCGCTCACCCCCGGAGGTACCGGACGTGACTGACGGGATTGCTGCGGGCCGCCGCCCGCGCGTCTTGCAGCGGGTCGTGTTTCCCGGCAGGGACCTGGACGTCGTGCCGCTGTACGTCGAGACCGACATGGGCCGCGGCGCGGCCGAGCTGGCCGCCGAGCTGCTGGCGGAGTCGCTCGGCCAGACCGCGACGGCGACCGCTGACGCGCTGCCGGCGCAGGCGGCGGCCGGCGAGACTCAGTCGAGCGTCCGCTTCGGGGCCGGCCTGCCGGCCTACCTGCTCGACGAAGCGGGGCCGCGCCGCAGCGCGGCCATCAGCGCGGGCCGCCGGGTTTCCTTCGCCACCTACTTCAACGCGTTCCCGGCGAGCTACTGGCGCCGCTGGACCACCGTGGACGCGGTGACGCTGCGCATCCGCCTGGCGGGCGAGGCGACGGTTGTCCTGTACCGATCGACAGCCAAAGGTCACAGCCACCCGGTCGAGACGATCGAGATCGACAACGACGCGCCGGAGACGATCGAGCGCACGCTGCCGCTGACGCAGTTCATCGACGGCGGCTGGTACTGGTTCGATGTCGTCGCCGGCCAGCGCGGGACGACGCTGATCGAGGCGGAGTGGGCCGCACTGGCCGAGCCGGCCCCGGCGGGGCGGCTCAGCATCGGCATCACCACCTTCAACCGGCCCGATTTCCTCCTCGAGCAGCTGCGAACGCTGGGCGATACAGCCGAAGTACTGGATCTGCTCGACGTGGTCTACGTCGTCGACCAGGGAACGAACCGGGTGACAGAGCACCCGGACTTCGCCGATGCGGTGAAACGGGTCGCTGACCGGCTGCAGGTCATCGAGCAGGGAAATCTCGGCGGCTCGGGCGGATTCGCCCGCGCGATGGACCAGACAGTACAGGCCGGCCGAAGCGACTACCTGCTGCTGCTCGACGACGACATCAAGCTCGAGCCCGAGAGCATCCTGCGAGCCGCCACGTTCGCCGACCTCGCGCGGCGGCCGACGATCGTCGGCGGCCATATGTTCAGCATGTACGAACGATCGACGCTGCACGCATTCGCCGAGACTGTCGCACCGCACACCTGGTGGTGGGGGCCGGCCCCCAACACCAGGGCCCGGCACGACTTCGGCCGCCGGAACCTGTGCAATACCCCGTGGCTGCACCGCAGGGCCGACTCCGATTACAACGGCTGGTGGATGTGCCTGATCCCCCGGCGGATCATCGAGGAGATAGGCCTCGCGCTACCGGCCTTCATCAAGTGGGACGACGCAGAATACGCACTTCGCGCCCGTCAGGCCGGCTACCCGACAGTGTCGATGCCGGGCGTGGCCGCCTGGCATGTGCCCTGGCAGGACAAGAACGACGCGCAGGACTGGCAGGCGTACTACCACCTGCGCAACCGCGTTGTCGTCGCGCTGCTGCACTCGCCCCGCGAACGCGGCGGCCGGCTGGTCGCTGAGAGCGCGGAAAGGCAGCTGCAGAACCTGCTGTCGATGCAGTACTCGACGGCCGCGCTGCGACTGCTGGCGATCGAGGACGTGCTGTCGGGGCCAGAGCACCTGCACCGTGATATCGCGACCAGGATCAGCGAGCTGCGGGAGTACCGGCTACAGTTCAGCGATGCGCAGGCGGCATCGGACGTCGAGGGGTTCCCCCCGGTCCGCGGCAAGGCGCCGGACACGCAGAGCGAGCCCGTCGCTCCGGTCAACAAGCTCGGCTTGCTGGCGCTGGTCGCGGCCGGGGCAGCGCATCAGCTGCGAGCACCCCGCAGGCAAGCCCGGCAGCGGCCGCAGCTGGCCCTGCCGTATCAGGACGCGTCCTGGGTGCTGCTGTCCAAGCTGGACAGTGCCCTGGTGTCGGCAGCGGACGGCGAGAGCACCGCGTGGTATCAGCGCGACCGGCGGGTGGTGGCCTCGCTCGGGAGTCGCAGCGTGACTCTGCACGCGCGGCTGCTGCGAGAATGGCCGCGGCTGGCGGCAAGCTATCGCGGCGCGGCAGCGGAGTTCACCTCGCCGCAGCGGTGGCGGGAGACATTCGCGGCAGCACCCGGCGACCCGGCTGGCGAGCGGTGAGCTCGGCACCGGCCCGACAGCGCGGCAGCACGTCGGCGCCGCCGCGATCCAAGGGCCCCTCAGTACCGTCAGCCGCGCCGCGCGGCGCTGGCGGACGGGCGCTCAGGGCGGCGAGCTACGCGCCGGCCGGCCTCGCGGCCGCGGCGATGGCCGTTTCCGGGCTGTGGGGCCTGGCCCGCGACTCGTCCATGGGAAACGACGAGATCGCGACGCGGTACGCAGCGCTGCTGAGCCTGCGCCAGCTCGCGCACCTGCTCAGGAACGTCGATGCCGTGCACGGGCTGTACTACCTGCTGATGCACGGCTGGGTGGCGCTGGGCACCAGCCCGGCGGTGCTGCGGGTGCCCTCGGTGATCAGCATGACCGCTGCCGCGGCGCTGATCGTGATCATCGGCAGGCGGCTCACCGGATCGGCCTGGGCCGGGCTGTTCGCCGGCCTGATCATGGTGCTGACACCGGACATCACCTACTTCGCCCAGACGGCGCGTTCCTATGCGCTGGTGTTCCTGTGCGTCCTGTGCTCAACGCTGGCCCTGCTGCGGGCCCTGGAAGCCGAGGCCGGGACCGGCCCCGGCGCTCGGATCAGCCGCTGGTGGCTGGCCTACGCCGCCCTGGTGACACTGGGCGGCTACCTGAACGAGCTGTCCCTGCTGGTGCTGGCGGCGCACGCGGTCACGGTCCTGCTGGCCAGGTACGGTCGGCGGGCCCTGGTGCACTGGGCCGCCGCGTCGGCCGGGGTCGCAGTCCTGGTCACGCCCCTGCTGGTGATCAGCAGCCGGGAGGACCGCGCCGTGTCCTGGATCGCGCGCCCGCACCTGAGCGACCTCTGGGCCCTGGGCCACCAGTACTTCGGCTCGACGACCGCGGCCGCCCTGCTGGTGCTCCTGTGCGCCGTCGCTGCGGTGCTGCCTGCCCGCGGAGCGCCGAGCCAGCCGCCGGGCGGTGCTGCCGCGGCGACCGGTGCTCAGCCGCAGGCCCCCTGGTGGAGGTCCGGCGGGGTCAGCCTGCCGTCAGTGGCAGCGCCGCTGCTTGTCCTGCCCGGCGCGATACTGATAGCTGAATCACTGCTCGCGCGGCCGTTCTTCGTCGAGCGCTATGTGCTCTACAGCGAGGCAGGAGCAGCCCTGCTGGCCGGCGCGGGGATCTACCGGATCGGGCGATGGCTGAGCGGCGCAGCCGACCGGCGAGCGCTCCTGTGGGTGCCGGGCGCGGTCGTGTGCCTGAGCGCGCTGCTCCTGCAGCTCGGGCCGCAGCAGCTCATCCGCACCCCGGACAGCCGCCTGTTCGACTACGGCGGACCTGCCCGCTACGTGGGCGCGCATGCACGCTACGGCGACGGGGTGCTCTTCATCAATACCTTCTTCCGCAAGGCCAGACTGGGCTACCCGCAGGACTTCCGGAAGACCAGTGACTTCGCGATGGCCGTGTCGCCGCCGCAGGCAGGAAATTTCAATGGGCGAAACAAACCCTTTGTGTTGATCCGCCCACTTATGCTCGAGCACCGCCGGATCTGGGTCGTCGGCAGGATGCCATCAGCACAGCTGGCCTCCCCGCCGATCAGGGCAGAGAGCCTGGTCCTGGAGCATCACTTCGCCCTGGTAACTGAGCGGCAGTTCCGCGGCATCGTCGTCACGCTCTGGCTCCGCCGCTGAGCTGCTGAGTCGCTGAGTCGCTGCAGGGGGCTCCTGGTCCAGCTGCCGGGGGCTCCGGGGTCAGCTGGAGGGCTGCCGGGTCACAGGACGGCGCCGTTGTGGGGGTCGTCGTCGCTGGGGGGCCGGTCGTTCATGCGCAGGATGATGATGGCGAAGCCGCCGATGAACGCGGCAACGGCGAGCAGGGCGGCCCAGCTGGGGATCTGCCAGCCCAGGAAAGTAGCGATGAGCAGGTAGGCGGGGCCGCCGCACAGGGCGGCCCAGGCGCCTTTGGCGAGGGGGTCCAGTGCGGGCAGCGGGGGCGGCGGGGGCGGGATGTACCGGTCGCCGTCGTCACGGTCACGGTCGCTGTCGGCGAGGGCCGGCGGCTGGGGCGGGGGTGCGGCGGAGCGGACGATGCGGGCCCGGCCGGCGCTGGCGGGCGGCAGCGGGCTGCCCGGCAGCGGCTGCCCCGCAGGCGGCCCGTCCGGCAGCGGCCCGTCCGGCAGCGGGCTGGCGGGCGGCGTGGCGGGCGGCGCTGAGCTGCCCGGCGATAGGCCGGGGGATGGCGCGGAGCCAGTGGGCTGGGGGCTGGCGGGGGAGTCCGGGAGATCTTCTGCCTCTGGCCAGGGCGGGCGGGCCGGGAGCGTGTCGGCGGGGGCGTCGTAGCGGGCGATCAGCTCGCGCCAGGCTGCCTCGTCGCTGTTCACCGTGCCTCCGGCGGGTTATGGTCGGCCGGCCCGGCTGTGGGTCCGGACGAAGTCCAGGCTCCCAGTGAAGATGGCCGCCGCGTCGTTGTCCAGAGTCGCGACGTGATAGCTGTCCGGGCAGTCCCTGACCTCCAGCTGGCTTTCCGGCAGCGCGGCGCGCAGCAGGCGCAGGCTGGCGGGCCCGACCACGTGATCGGTCGTGCTGCGGTAGAGCAGGACCGGCTGGGTCACCTGGCCGAGATTGGCCTGCGTGATGCGCCAGAGCGCGGGGAGCGTCGCTGCGGCCCGGACCGGAATCCTGGTGTAGCCAACCTCAGCCACCTGTTCCTTCTTGATATCGCTGGCGATCCCCTTGAGCGAGGGAACCAATAGCTTCAGCACCGGAGCCAGCGCAAACAGCCGCGTGTCGGCGGTGACGGAGGGGTTGACCAGCACCAGGCCGCTGACCGCGGAGTTCCTCAGCTCAGCCAGCCGCAGGGCCAGGCAGCCGCCCATCGACAGGCCCATCACGAAAATCTCGTCCGCGTCTGCCCGGAGGTTGTCGAAAGCCCGGTCGACCTCGGCGTACCAGTCCTCCCAGCGGGTCCGGGCCATCTCCTGCCAGGTGGTGCCGTGCCCGGGCAGCCGCGGCAGGGACACGCTCAGCCCGGCCGCCGCGAGGTACTGCGCCCACGGCAGCATCGACTGCGGGCTGCCGGTGAAGCCATGGCAGAGCAGAACGCCGGTGGGTCCGCCGTTATGGCTGAAGGGCTCTGCCCCGGGCAGCACTGGCATGATCGGACTCCTCTTCACCGGTGAGCGGCCGTTGTCCAAGAATCGTCGCATGCCCGCACGCGCCGGGCAGCAGGTAACCCGGGCCGGAGACAGCCGGGCCGGCGGCTGCGAGGAGGACGGGTGCGTTCCGCCCCCCTCCCGCCGGGCTGGCACGTGGGAACATGTGATCGTGTTCTACTGGATAGTCAAGGCCGTGCTCGGGCCTGTTCTGCGGGTCGTGTTCCGGCCCTGGGCCGACGGCACGCAGAACGTGCCGCGCACCGGGCCGGCCATCCTGGCGAGCAATCATCTGTCTTTCTCCGATCATTTCTTTGCCCCGCTGCCGCTGCCGCGCAAGGTCGTCTTCCTCGCCAAGTCCGAGTACTTCACCGGCCGGGGCCTGAAGGGCCTGGCGAGCAGGGCCTTTTTCAGCGGCGTGGGCCAGATTCCGGTGGACAGGTCCGGCGGCGGGGCAGGCGACCGGGCGCTGGCAACCGGGCTGCGGGTGCTGGCTCATGGCGAGCTGCTGGGCATCTACCCGGAGGGCACAAGGACTCCTGACGGTCGGCTGTACCGGGGCAAGACGGGAGTCGCGCGCCTGGCCCTGGAGGCCAGGGTGCCGGTGATCCCGACCGCGATGGTGGGCGGCTTCGAGTTTCAGCCGCCGGGCAGGATAACGCCCCGGCTGCGGATCCGGCCGGGGGTGCGATTCGGCAAGCCGCTTGACTTCTCCCGGTATTACGGCCTGGAGCAGGACCGGATCGTGCTGCGGGCCGTGACAGACGAGATCATGTACGAGCTGATGAAGCTGTCCGGGCAGGAGTACGTCGACCAGTACGCCCAGCGGAGCACGGTACGGCTGGCCACGATCCGCCGCACCGGTGATGACGACCCGGACGAGTGAACCCCGGTCGAGTGAACCGCCGGACGACGCAGCCGCCCGGCGGCCTCATCCGGGGATCGGCTGCCAGTCCTGCTGGTAGCCCTGGTAGAGGTACGTGCGTGCGCCGTTGCCGCGGACCAGCGTCACCCACGCCTTGCCCGCGTGTGATGCCGTGACCAGCAGGCTGGTGCCGCCGGCCGGAGACGGCGTGGCAATCGCGTCACCGCTGCGGGCCTTGGTGCTCACCACGCTCCCGCCGGGCGCTGCCGACAGGATCCGGGTCGGATAGACGGTACTGTCGCCGTTGTCGTGCTGCGATGTCCAGTACACCAGCTTGCCGTCGGCCGACCAGGCCGGGACAGCGGCGAAGCCGCTCTGGACGATACCGCCGCCTCCCCAGGCCGCCAGTACTATCTCGTTGCCAGTAGCCAGCACCAGCACGCTGAGGCAGTCGTCATAGATGCCCAGGCAGTCGCCACCGTGAAAGGCGAGTTCCCTGCCGTTCGGCGACCAGGCGACGCTGGTGCTGTCGCGAAGATAGGACCACGGGGTGGCTGCTGCCCGGCTGGCCGGCGTCGTGCGCACGGCGGCCAGCCGCCGTCGGCCCGCCTTTGCCGTGCCGGTGAAATGGAACAGCACCCGGGGCGCGCGGACCGCCACGGCGCTCCCGCTCGCGTCAAGCTCGACCCGGACGGTGTAAAGATAGCCGCCCAGCTCCGTTCCGCCCCAGTACGCCAGGTACTGGTCGTTGGGCGACCAGGACGCCGCACCGGTGACGTCGCCCTCGTGCGTCACCTGGTACTCCGAGCCCGGTGCGGACGGAATGCTGATCCAGACGTTGCCGCGATGGAGGTAGGCAATGTACTCGCCATCGGGCGACCAGCGCGGCCACGAGTCGCCGCCGCCGCTGGTGATGCGTACCTGGGTATCCCCGTGCGTATCCCCGTGCGCCATCCAGACGTTGCCAGCGCGGATGAAGGCGACCGCTCCGGCCCCGCCCGGGTAAGCCGCCCGCGCGGCTGGCGCCGCCAACGCGGCTGGCGCCGTCGCCAGGACTCCGCCAGCCGCCAGCGCGATACCTGAGAGCAGGATCGCGAACTTTCGCATATTAGATACCTGTTTCTAGTAAAGAATTACTGTTAATCATAGATCGTCATTGACTGGGTGGTCAGCTTGTTGCCGATAACGCGGCCACTGCTTGGTGCGCTCCACCGCGCTGCGCCAGCGTGCGTAACTGGACTCATCCCTGGTGCCCGGTACGAACCGCCGGTCCAGCCGCCAGGTCGCCGCCAGCTCAGCCGGCGATGACCAGATGCCCGTCGCGAGCCCGGCGAGAAACGCGGCGCCCAGTGCTGTGGTCTCGGCGACCACCGGCCGCTCGACCGGGACCTGGAGCTGGTCGGCTTGCATCTGCATGAGCAGGTCGTTGACGCTCGCGCCGCCGTCCACCCGCAGCGGGCCGGGTCGCTGCGGCCGCGGCGAAGCCGAGGGGGACGGGAGCACGGCGGCCGCCGCCTCGGCGGCCATGATGTCGGCGACATCGCGGACCTCGAAGGCGATGGCCTCCAGCGCGGCCCGGATAAGGTGCGCGCGGGTAGTTCCACGAGTTATGCCAAAAATTGCCCCCCGCGCATCGGGATCCCAGTCTGGCGCGCCGAGTCCGGTCAGTGCGGGAACGAACACGACACCGCCCGAGTCGGGAACCGACAGTGCAAGCGGCTCGCTCTGGGCGGCATTGTCCAGCAGGCCGAGCCCGTCGCGCAGCCACTGCACGGCGGCGCCGGTCACGAATACCGAGCCTTCCAGCGCATAAGTGAGGGCACCGGAGCCATCCATCCAGGCCACTGTCGAGAGCAGCCCGGCCTGGGAGCGCACGATCGAGCTGCCGGTATTGGCCAGCACGAACGATCCTGTTCCGTATGTGCACTTAGCCGCGCCGGGCGAGAAGCACACCTGCCCGAACAGCGCGGCCTGCTGGTCACCGGCAATGCCGGCCACCGGCAGCGACAGGCCCAGGAACGCCGCGGGGTCGGTCCGGCCGACAGTGCCACAGGACGGCAAGACCTGCGGCAGGGCCTGTGCAGGCACCCCGAACAGCTCGCACAGCTGCGCCGACCACTGCCCCGCCTGGATGTCGAACAGCAGCGTGCGCGATGCGTTGGAGGCGTCGGTGACATGCCGGCGCCCCCCGGTCAGCCGGGCGATCAGGTAGGAGTCGACAGTTCCCACGGCCAGTGCGCCGTCCAGCACCCCGGCCCACATCGCCGGCTCGCGCTGAGCCAGCCAGGTCAGCTTGGTGGCGGTGAAGTACGGATCCAGGCGCAGCCCGGTCAGGGCCGACACCTGCTGCTCGTGCCCCTGGTCGCGAAGCAGCGCGCACAGCTGCGCCGTCCGCCTGTCCTGCCAGACGATCGCGCGCCGGGGCGCGGCGAGCGTTGCCCGGTCCCAGATCACCGCGGTCTCCCGCTGGTTGGTGATCCCGATGCAGCTCACCGGCCGAGCGTCCCCGTGCTCACCTGCTGAGCCCAGTGCCTGGGCGCAGGCGGCGAGGGTCGCCTGCCAGATGCCTTCGGGCAGGTGCTCCACCCAGCCCGGGTTCGGGAAATACTGACGGAATTCCTGGTAGCCGCGGCTCGTCACCGTGCCGTCCGCTGCGACGATCAAGGCAGTCACGCCTGTCGTGCCTGCATCGATCGCAAGGACGCTCATGGCACTAGTGTGGCGGGCGGACACTGCAGCCGGAACTGGACGGAAGGATGGTCATGCGAATCGGAGTTCTTACCGGCGGCGGCGACTGCCCCGGGCTGAACGCGGTCATCCGGGCGGTCGTGCGGGCCGGCGTGGCCGAGAACGGGTACGAATTCATCGGATTCAGGGACGGCTGGCGCGGCCCCCTGGAGGGCGACACCATCCCGCTGGACGTGCAGGCGGTCCGCGGCATCCTGCCGCGCGGCGGGACCATCCTCGGCTCGTCCCGCACCAATCCCAGGGCCGAGTCGGCAGCCAAAGGCGGCAGGTCCGGGATCGAGCGGATCATGGACAACCTCGCCAGCCTCGGCGTGGACGCCCTGGTCGCGATCGGCGGCGAGGACACCCTGGGCGTGGCGAACCACCTGAACCAGGCGGGCGCGCACGTCGTCGGCGTGCCGAAGACCATCGACAACGACCTGTCAGCTACCGACTACACCTTCGGTTTCGACACTGCCGTCAATATCGCGATGGAGGCGATCGACCGGCTGCACACGACCGCCGAGAGTCACCACCGTGCGCTGATCGTGGAGGTAATGGGCCGCAGTGCGGGCTGGATAGCGCTGCACGCCGGTCTGGCCGGCGGCGCGAACGTGATCCTGATCCCGGAGAAGCCGTTCGACATCGACGAGGTCTGCGGGTATGTGGAGCACCGGTTCCAGACCAGGTACGCGCCGATCGTGGTGGTCGCCGAGGGCGCGCACCTCAAGACCACCGGGGAGGCAGTCGTCGGCCAGCGGCTGGACGCGTTCGGGCACGCCCGCCTGGGCGGCGTCGGGCAGATGCTGGCTGACGAGATCGAGCAGCGGACCGGCAAGGAGGCCCGCTGCGCGGTGCTCGGCCACATCCAGCGCGGCGGCACGCCGACCGCGTACGACCGGGTGCTCGCGACCCGGTTCGGCGTGCACGCCATCCGGGCCGTGGCGGCCGGCGCATTCGGCACCATGGTCGCCCTGCGCGGCACGGAGATCATCAGCGTCCCGCTCGCCGAGGCGACCACCCAGCTGAAGCTGGTGCCGCCCGAGCGCTACGCCGAGGCCGAGGTATTTTTCGGGTAGCGCTAGTGCCAGCGGGGGCCCCGGAATATCCGGTGTCGGCCCGGCTGTGACCGCAACCCGGCTATTCTGGGTCCCGCTCAGGGCCGATGGCGGCCAGACCATCCATGATCCGGAGCAAGGGAGAAGTGTCGATGCTCAGGGAAGCTTCCGGCCGCGGCGCGGACGGAGGAGGGGCGGACGGAGGAGGGGCGGCGGACGCAGCAGCAAACGGCGCGGCAGCGGCCGTCCCAGCCCGGTCCGGCGCTGGTCCCCGCTGGGCGCTGACACGCATGCGAGGCCTGCCGGCGCTGATCCGGCGGCACTGGCTGTTCTCCATCGCCCTGGTCCTGGCTGCGGTGCCCCGCGTTATCTCGATGCTCGGCTACCGGCCGGCTGTCCTGTTCAAGCTGGATAGCTTCGACTACCTGTGGAATGCCACCCATCTGCAGCCGAACGCGGTCAATACCAGCGGCTACTCGCTCTTCCTCTGGCTGCTGCGGCCCTTTCACTCGCTGGCGGTGGTTGTCGGCGTGCAGCACCTGATCGGCCTGGGCGTCGCCGTCATGATCTACGCCGTGCTGCGGCACTTTGGCGTACGGGACTGGGTCGCCACCCTGGCGGCGGTGTCGGTGCTGTTTACCAGCGCCGAGATCCTGGCCGAGCAGCTGATCATGGCCGACTTCCTGGCGCTGGCACTGATGATGGCCGCCTTCGCGGTGCTGCTGCTGCGGGACCGGCCGTCGGTCTGGCGGTCAGCGGCCGCCGGGCTGCTGATGGCATGCTCGGTCATCGTCCGGCCCACGACGCTCCCGCTGATCGCGCTGATGGTCATCTACCTGCTGGTCCGGCGGGCAGGCTGGCGCCGCGCTGGCGCGCTGCTGGTCGGCGGAGCGCTGCCAATCGTGGTGTACATGGCATGGTTCGCCTCGGCTACCGGCTCGTTCAACCTGACCAACAGCAACGGCCTGTTCCTGTGGTCCCGCACCATGTCGTTCGCGAACTGCACGATCATCAAGCCGCCGGCCGACCTGGTTGCGCTGTGCCCGAGCCAGCAGCCGGGCTTCCTGCACCGCACGAATCCGGCCCTGCGGCCGCAGCCGAAGTACTACCTGTGGGATCACAGTGCATGGCAGTGGAAGGGAAAGCCGCTGACGGTCGGGCTGGTGCCCGACACCGCCGCGTTTACGACGGCCAACAACGCGCGCGCCGAGCACTTCGCGATCAAGGCGATCAAGGCCCAGCCGCTGGCCTACCTGCACGTGGTCGGTAAGCAGATACTGCAGCCGTTCGTCACCAACGACCAGTTCCTCTTCCCGTTCGTGCAGACCCATACCCAGGACCTGACACCTCCGTACAACCAGGTGTACGCGCTCGCGGCGATCCGCGACTACGTGGGCAATACCAAAGGGATCGGCCCGTACCTGGGCAGCCACCTCGGTGCCCGCCTGGTGGAGCCCTACGCGCGCCTGATCCGCGGCTACCAGCGGCTGACCAACCTCCCGGCCGCATTGTTCGCCCTGATCACCATTGCCGGGCTTGTCGGGATACTCCTGCCGCGACGGCGGAACTGGCCTGCCGCCCTGCTGTGGGTGTCGGCAGTCGTCGCGCTGGTGGTACCGATCGCAGAACACGACTACACCTACCGGTACGCGCTGCCGACGATTCCGCTTGTCTGCATGGCGGTGGCGCTCTGCTACGGGATCGCGCCGCGAAAGCCCGTCCCGACCACCGCCACCGCGACCGCCACCAACGGCACCGCCACCGCTGACGCGGTTCCGCCAGCCCCGCCCGAGCGTGCTCCGTCTGGCACTGCGTGACGGCAGCGGGCAGGACCGGGAAATCCTCCGGCTCGCCCTGCCCGCGTTCGGTGCCCTGGTCGCCGAGCCGCTGTTCCTGCTCGCGGATTCAGCGATCGTCGGCAGGATCGGCACAGTACCGCTGGGCGGCCTCGGCGTAGCGAGCCAGGCCCTCACCACGCTGGTCAACATCTCCATCTTCCTGGCGTACGGAACCACTGCGGCGGTGTCCCGCCAGCTCGGTGCCGGCCAGCGGCGCGAGGCCGTCAGGCAGGGCATCGACGGCATCTGGCTGGCGGCGGCGATCGGCGTCGCCGTCCTGGTCCTGGCCTGGCCGGTTGCCGCCAGGATCGCCGGAGTGTTCGGCGCCTCGCCGCAGGTAAGCCGGGGTGCAGTGACCTACCTGCGGATCAGCCTGTTCGGGGCGCCGTCGATGCTGCTGATCCTGGCCGGCACCGGGGCACTGCGGGGGCTGCAGGACACCCGGACGCCGCTGCTGGTGGCAGTGGCGGCCAACGCTGTCAACATCGCCCTGAACGCGATCTTCGTGCTCGGCCTGCACCTGGGCCTGGCCGGCTCGGCCTGGGGCACAGTGATCGCGCAATCCGCCGGTGCCGCCGCATACCTGGCGCTGATCGCGCGTGGCGCACGCCGGCTGGGAGTCGGACTCGGCGCGGACCGGGCCGGGCTGCGCGCGGCGGCGGCAGCGGCCTGGGGGCTGTTCGTGCGCACGCTCGCCCTGCAGGCCGTACTGGTCGTGACCACGGCAGTCGCGGCACGCCAGGGGAACGCGGCGATCGCGGCACACCAGATCGCATTCCGGCTCTGGACCCTGCTGGCTCTCGCGCTCGACGCGATTGCCATCGCTGGCCAGGCGATAACCGGTCGCTACCTCGGGGCCGGTGACGTTACCGGCGCCCGCGCCGCCACCAGCCGGATGATCGGCTGGGGCGCAGTGTACGGCACCGGCTTCGGCCTGCTTCTGCTGCTGACCCGGCCGCTGCTGCCCGCTTTGTTCGCCGTCACCCCCGCGGTCCGGGGGCTGCTGCTGCCGGTGCTGGTGGTGGCCGCACTGCAGCAGCCGGTCGCCGGGGTGGTCTTCGTGCTCGACGGCGTGCTCATCGGGGCGGGCGACCAGCGGTACCTGGCTTTGGCCGGAGTCGTGACGCTCGCTGTCTTCCTGGCGGCGGTGGCGGTCGTGCTCGCCGCTGGCGGCGGGCTCGTCGCACTGTGGCTTGCCTACAGCCTCTGGCTGCTGGCCAGGTTCACCACGCTGGTGCTGCGCGCCCGCGGCAGCGCCTGGCTGGTGACCGGCGCCGTCCGGCACTGACCGTCGGGCACTGGCCGTCGGGCACTGGCCGTCCGGCACTGGCCGTCCGGCACTGGCCGTCCCGCACTGGCCGTCCCGCACTGGCAGCTCAGCCGCACAGGCTGTAGGCCGCGTGGTAGGAGGGCGGCGGCTTGCCGATCAGGTAGCTGCCGCGGTACGGGATCAGGTAGAGGGTGATACTCCAGGCAGTACAGCTGGAGTGGGTGGGGCTGTCGGCCGGATTCTGGTGGCTGAGGAAGGTCGCGGTCGCCGCCAGATAGCCGCCGCCAGCCGGACTGACTCCGCGCAGCGTCGCGCCCGAGTCGGTGGTCGTCCCGTACCCGGACTGGAATGCCTGCGGCGTCAGGCCGCGGCGCGAGGGCGGCGACAGCAAGCGGCGGTAGGCCGGGTAGTCGTGACTGTTGATGGCCGAGAAATAGCTGGTGAGGAACTCAGTGACCGGCTGGGCAGAGGGCTCATGAGCCGCCCCGGCGGCGATGCTGACCAGGGCGGTTCCGGTCGCTGCGGGGGCGGCGGTTGGCCTCGCGGCCCCGGACCGGCCTGCCTGCGGCGAGGAGACTGACCCGCCCGACTGGCCTGCCGAGGCCGACGGGTGCTGCTTGCCGGCCGCTGCGGTGCCCTTTGCGGTGTGCTGCCCGTGCAGATGCAGGAAGGCGAGGATCCCGCCGGCGATCACCAGGATGACCACCACCGCCGCGACGATCGGCCAGCGCCGGGGGGCGGGCTGGCGGGGCTGGCGGGGCAGGAATGGCTCGCCCCCGGCCGGCCGCCCGCCCGGGGCCGGCCAGCCACCCGGGGCCTGCCAGCTGTCCGGGGCCTGCCAGCTGTCCGGGGCCGGGTGGCCGGGCTGGCCGGCCCCGGGCCAGGCGGCCGCAGCGTCGCTCTGGCGGCCGGCCGAGGTGACCGTCTGGTCGCCGGGCTGCTCATACAGGTAGCCGAACGGATCCCCGGGCGCGGCGTCGCCGGGCGAGCCGGTCACCACAGGGCCCTTATCCCACCCGGCATCCCACCGCGGCGAGACGACGCTGGCGGGCGCTGTCTGGCCGCGCTCCGGCCGGTCCGCGGCCGGCTCGCTGCCGCCGATCGGCTTCCCGCATTCGGTGCAGAACCGGTCCGCTGGCACGGCCGGACGTCCGCACCCGGTGCAGAATCGCATGTCGCTCCTCACCGACGCCCGCCTGGACCGACGGCGCGCGGTGCGCGCAGCGATCCGTGCGCCCAGATCGCGGCGTCGCCGCCCACCTTGTTGAGGAACCCGCCGCTGCCCCACAGCGATCTGGTCCCCGGAACGAGCGCCAGGTCACCGACTCCGCTGAAAAGCCCGGCGGTGACCTTGGTCCGGCTCCAGCGGCCGGCCCGGGTGAGGTGCAGGATCCACGTCGTGGACGTCAGCCCGCCGGTGACAGTCGGAATCCAGATCCCGCCCTTGCCGTCGGCTGCGAAGCGCTCGGGCGCAACCAGCCAGGGGGCGGCGAACCGGGTCCAGCGCATGCCGTTCCAGTGCACGACGACCAGGCGGTCCCGGGCAAGGGAGACACCATCCACCCAGATGTCGTGACGTGACACCGCCAGGATGTCATCGGGCCGAGTCCCTGCCAGCGCCGGTCCGGTCGGCGCGAGGCGCCACTTCCTGCCGTTGTAGTGCTCGACGGACCGGCCGTCTGCGGCTTGCGTAATCGCCCAGATGTTATTGCGACCCACCGCGCTGGCGCGGTAGATCGAGCCCGCCGCTCCGGTGATCCTGGTCCAGGACCGGCCGTCATAGTGCCAGGTACCGCGACCGCCGTCGCCGAATACCCACACGTCTGAGGGGCTGATTGCGGCAATCGAGGTTGCTGTCCCGGCGCTCCGCCATCTTCTCGCCACCGTCCAGATCCTGCCGTTCCAGTGCAGGACGTACGTGCCGAGATAGCTGACGGCCCAGATGCTCCTGGCCGATGAGGCGCTCGCGGCGATAATGAAGCCGCTGAGCCTGGCCGGCAGCCAGACCGCCTGCCACCTCCTGCCATCCCAGTGCTCGGCCGTCGGCGAGCCTGGCCCGCCAGGATTGGTTCCGCCGAATACCCAGGCGTCGTCTTTCGCCGGGGCGATCACGGCCGAGAAGCCGGACAGGTTGCCGTCGGCGCCGTAGTGACGCCGCGCGACGAGCCGCCACGCCCGGCCTGCCGCCTGCCCGGCTGCCGATACCGGAGCCGCCCGCGCCGATGCCGAGATCACCGGGACCGCCTGCGCGGGCACGCCGCTCGACATCGCCGGCCCGGCAAGCGCGGCGCCGATCGCCGCGCCGATCGCGGTGGCGATCGCGGCGCTTCCCCGCTTGGGCCTGCGCACCGAGAACCTCCGCCCAGCGCTGGGGGACCATTGACCGTCCCATGACCATCAGATGACCGGCGTGAGTTCAGGTTAGTACGGCTGATCGGCGCAAGGGCACTATGGCAGGCTGGCGGCAGGAGGTATTGACATGAAGATCGGCCTGCAGATACCGGACTTTACCTGGCCAGGGGGGCCGCCGCGGCTTGGCTCCGACCTCGCCACGGTGGCCCGCGCTGCCGATGACGCCGGGTTCGATTTCATCGCCGTGATGGATCATTTCTTCCAGATCGGGCCGGTCGGCCCGGCTGACCACGAGATGCTCGAGGCCTACACGACGCTGGGTTACCTGGCGGGCTGCACGTCCCGGGCAAAGCTGCTGACACTGGTCACCGGTGCCATCTACCGCTATCCGGGCATCCTGGCAAAGATCATTACTACCCTTGATGTGCTGTCATCCGGGCGTGCCTGGCTGGGCATCGGCGCCGCCTGGAACCAGGAGGAGTCGCGGGGGCTTGGCATCGCCTTCCCGCCGGTCGCCGAGCGCTTCGAGCGGCTGGAGGAAACCGTGCAGATCTGCCTGCAGATGTGGCGCGGCGACCAGACCCCCTATTCCGGCCGGCACTATCAGCTGGAACGGCCGCTCAACTCACCGCAGCCCCTGTCTCAGCCGCATCCGCCGATCATGATCGGCGGATCGGGCGAGCGCAAGACGCTGCGGCTGGTTGCCCGTTATGCCCAGGCCTGCAACTTGTTCCCCGGTCCTGATCTGGCCCGCAAGCTCGACGTGCTGCGCGCGCACTGCGACAGCGAGGGACGCGACTACGACGAGATCGAGAAGACCTGCTACTTCCTGTTCGACGTGGGGGAGAAGGGCAAGAAGGCCGCGCAGCTGGTGGACGACCTCGGCAAGCTCGCCGAGCTGGGGTTCCAGGCCGCGATCGGCGGGGTGGCCAGGGTCTGGGAGGTGACGCCGCTGGACATCATCGGCAGCCAGGTGATCCCCGCCGTCGCCGGCCTGTGACCCTCGGGAGATCAGGTCCTCGGGGCTCCGATCGTGCGGGCCAACAGATAGCGGGCCCAGATAGCGGGACCCAGATGGCGGCTCAGGCCACGGTCACCGGCCAGGGTGCCGGGGCGACCGTACGGCCGACCGCCGCCGGCAGGGTCGCGAGCATGCTCGCCAGCTCACGGATGTCCGCGTCGGTCAGCGCCTGGTCGCCGTCGCACAGCGCCATGTCGGGCTGCGGGTGAACATCGACGATGATCCCGTCGGCGCCGACGGCAATCGCCGCCCGGCTCAGCGGCAGGACCAGATCCCGGCGGCCGCCCGAGTGCGACGGGTCGACAATCACCGGCAGATGCGACAGCCGCTGGGCGACCGGTACCGCGCTGATGTCCAGGGTGTTGCGGGTAGCCGTCTCGAAGGTGCGGATCCCGCGCTCGCAGAGCACGATGTCCAGGTTCCCGCGCTGCGCGATGTACTCGGCCGCCATCAGCCATTCCTCGATGGTGGCGTTCATGCCCCGCTTCAGCAGCACGGGCTTGCCCGCCGAGCCGACAGCCTGCAGCAGCGTGAAGTTCTGCATGCTGCGGGTGCCCACCTGGAGCATGTCGGCGTAGGAGCAGACCAGGTCGACGCTGGCTGGGTCGATTACCTCGGTGACCACCGGCAGCCCGGTCTCGGCCCGCACCTCGGCGAGGATCTTCAGTCCGGCCTCGCCGAGCCCCTGGAACGCATACGGCGACGTCCGGGGCTTGAACGCACCGCCGCGCAGCATCGCGGCCCCGGCCGCCTGGGCCATCCGGGCGGCGGCGAGCGTCTGCTCGGGCGTCTCGACGGTGCACGGCCCGGCGATGACCGTGACGGTGTCGGGACCGATCGCCACTGCGCCGACCCTGATCACCGATCTGTTCGGGTGATGCTCCCTGCTGACCAGCTTGTACGGCACGGAAATGCGCACCACGTCGCTGACTCCGCTCCTGCTGCGCAGGTTGAGCGCGCTGAACTGGTCGAGATCTCCGACCAGGCCGACGATCGTGCGGGACACCCCGCGGCTGACGAATGCTTCACCGCCTGCCGTCTGCACTAGGTCAACGATCGTGTCAATGTCGCCCTGAGTCGCGCCCGGGGCCATCACGACCACCATCTGATCCTCCTTGCTTCCTTCATGACAAAAGCCCCGGGCGGTAGGCCCGGGGCTTGTTTCGCGTCGCTTTGCGTCAGCGCAGAGTCTGGCGGGCGACCGTCCCAGGGCCGGGTCGGTAGCCAAAAAAGAACCAGTACGCACGACGCACGCCCGCAAGCCTAGCGCACCTACCTCCAGATGTGCTGCAGGTGGGTGCAGGTCAGGCTCCAAGAGCGGGATGGCAGGATAACTCCACCTGCAGGGATAAGGGCGGTGCGCCGCGGCAGCGGTGCGCGAATGCAGGAAGGGGCAGGTCAGCCGGACATGAGGCAGCTGGACACCGATTCGCGCACGGCCGGGGGGTGGCGAGCAGGGACGCCGGAGCTGCCGCCCGGCCAGTACGTTCCCGCCGCGCTGCCGGTACTCCACTACGGCCCGGTTCCGGCGTTCAGTCCGCAAACCTGGGATCTGTGCGTCGTCGGCGCGACGGAGTCTGGTGCCGATCACCGCTGGATCTGGAGCGAGGTCGCGGCACTCCCGCGCTGCCGCGTGGTCGCTGACTTTCACTGCGTGACCAAGTTCACGATCCCCGGCATCACCTGGGAGGGCATCCCGGCCGCTGAGGTGCTGCGCGCCGTGCCGCCGGCCCCGGCGGTCACCCACGTCATGATCTGGGCGGACTTCGGGTACAGCGCCAACGTGCAGATCGCCGACTTTGCCGCGGATACCACGCTGCTCGCCACCCACCGCGACGGAACTGAGCTGACCCCAGAACACGGGTCGCCGCTGCGCCTGGTGGTGCCGTCGCTCTATGCGTGGAAGAGCGTGAAGTGGGTCCGGGCGATCGAGTACATGACCGCGGACCGGCGGGGCTTCTGGGAGGAGCGCGGCTATCACAACACTGCCGATCCCTGGCGGGAGCAGCGGTACTCCTATCAGGAAGAGCCCGGCGAGGGCCCGCCGCTCTGACCCGGGCCTGGGACAATGCTCCCGGGCCCTGGGACAGTGCTCCCGGGCCCTGGGACAGTGCTATGGCAGGGTGAGAAGCCGAGCTATGGCAGGGTGAAGCCGATGTTGATGGTGATCGTGGAACCCTTGGGTGCCTGTCCGGTCGGGGAGTAGCTCTGCACCCGGAATCCGATGCCCGAGTTCACGATGACCTTGAATCCCGCCTGCCGCAGCAGCTGCACGGCATTGTTCTCGTTCAGGCCCTGCACGTCCGGCACCGGCACGAGCGGCGGGCCGGGGGAGACGTGGACGGTCACGACCTCGCCCGGGGCGATCGCCGTGCCAGGGGCGGGTGACTGCCGCACGATCGTTCCCTGCGGCGCGGTGCCTTTCGCGTCCTGAACCGGGTTGATCTTGTATCCGCCCGACTGCTCAGCCGACATGGCCGCCTGGAGCTGCTGGCCGACGAAGTCGGGCAGCGGCGGGCCGGCGCTCACGGTGATCGCCACCGGCTTGGTCTTGGGCCAGCTGGTTCCGGCCATGGGCGCCGTGCTGATCACGATGCCGGCCGGGATCGTGGTCGACGGCGTCGGCGAGGTGGTCACCGGCGTGAGGCCGACCTGCCGCAGCCGCGCCTCGGCCTGGGCCAGCGACTCGCCGGTCACCGGCGGGACCTGGATCCGCACCGGCCCGAGCGAGGCGATGATGGTCACAGCGCTGCCGTGCCCGGCGCGCGACCCGGTGGCGGGCACGGTCCCGATCACCCGGCCCTTCGGCAGCGTGCTGTGCTTGCCGGTGCCGGTGCGCACCGCGAAGCCGAGATCCCGCAGATCCGTCCGCGCAGCGCCGACCGTCATCCCGGCGACCCGCGGAACCGTGCTGTACTGGCCGGTGATGACCCACCAGATGCCCAGCCCGGCCGCCAGCACCAGCACGATCACCAGCGCGACGTAGAGCAGCTTGCTGCTGAACAGCCAGCGCTGCAGCGCTGGCTCGCGCCGCCGCCGGTAGCTGCGATCGGTGTCACGGCCCTGGTCGCGGTAGGGCTCGGGGCCCCAGGGCGGGACGATCATCGTATGGTTGGCCGGGCCCCTCAGGGCGGGCACTGCCAGCGCGCCGCCGGGCTGGACGGTATCGGCCAGGCTGGCTGCGCTAGCGGGCCAGTGGTCGGCCGGACCGGGGGGCTGCGCTGGCTGGATGGGCGCTGGCTGGATCGGCCCTGGCTGGATCGGCTGGCCGCGCCTGACCTGGATGATCGCTGCCAGGTACTGGCCGGCGTCACGGGGCCGCAGTTCCGGGTCCCTGCTGGTGGCCAGCGCCACCAGGGCGTCGATGGCCGGCGGCAGTCCGGGCACCAGGCTGGAGGGCGGCGGCACCGGCTCGTTGACGTGCTTGTAGGCCACCGCGAGCGGGGTGTCCCCGGTGTGCGGCTGGCGGCCGGTCAGCAGCTCGAACAGCATGACTCCCGCGGCGTAGACGTCGCTGCGGGTGTCGGACACGCTGGCGGACACCTGCTCGGGCGCCAGGTAAGCGGCGGTGCCGACGATCATGCCGGCCTTGGTGTAGCCCACCGTGGCCGCGGCCCTGGCCAGCCCGAAGTCGGCGACCTTGACCAGTCCAGAGCGGGTCAGCAGGACGTTCTCCGGCTTGACATCGCGATGCACGATTCCGGCGTTGTGCGCCACCGCCAGGCCGGTCAGCACGCCCTCGATGACGTTGAGCGCCTCGCGCGGGCTCAGCTTGTCCCGCTGGTTCAGCAGCTCGCGCAGGGTCTGGCCGGGAACGTATTCCATCGCGAGGTAGTGCAGCGGGCCGTCCGACCCCTGGTCGTAGACGGCGACCACGCTCGGGCTGGACAGCCGTGCCGCCGACCGGGCCTCGCCGATGAACCGGTGCACGAACTCCTCGTCGACCGCCAGCTCGGGATGGGCGATCTTCAGCGCGACGGTACGGTCCAGCCGCGTATCGGTGGCGAGATACACCGTCGCCATCCCGCCCCGCGCCAGCCTGGCTTCCACGCGGTAGCGGCCGTCCAGTAGCTGACCGGCAGGCGGCGAAAGGGTCGTATCCATCGGGAGCAGTGTAGGGCGCAGGAAGCTGTGCGCGCCCCGGTAACGGCGCTCCGCTACCGGCCCGTCACCAGCAGCAACCGCCGTTATGGGCCAGTACGCAGCTGGCTGCCGGCGGCTTAGTCCACCGGCGGCGAGGAGGCCACCGCGTGCCGCCGCGGCGGCACCCGGCCGGCCCGGTAGGCAAGCCGCCCGGCGGCCACGGCGCAGCGCATCGCCTCGGCCATCAGCTCGGGCTGCCGGGCCCTGGTCACCGAGGTGGCCAGCAGCACGCCGTCGCAGCCGAGCTCCATCGCGATCGCCGCGTCGCTGGCGGTGCCGATGCCCGCATCCAGGATCACCGGCACCGCGGCGGCAGCCACGATCAGCTCGATGTTGTGCGGGTTGCTGATCCCCAGCCCGGAACCGATCGGCGAGCCGAGCGGCATCACCGCGGCGCAGCCGGCCTGCTCAAGCCGCCGGGCGAGCACCGGGTCGTCGTTGGTGTAGGGCAGCACCGTGAAGCCGTCGCCGACCAGCAGCTCGGCGGCCGCGAGCAGCTCGATCGCGTCGGGCAGCAGGGTGCGCTCGTCGGCGATCACCTCCAGCTTCACCCAGTTTGTGCCCAGCGCCTCCCTGGCCAGCCGCGCGGTCCGCACCGCCTCTGCCGCCGTGTAGCAGCCGGCGGTATTGGGCAGCACCCGGATGCCGCGCGCGGCCAGGACATCGAGCACCGAACCCGCGGCGGCCGGGTCGACCCGGCGCATGGCGACCGTGGTCAGCTCGGTGCCGGACGCCATCAGCGCGCGGTCCAGCACGTCCAGGCTCGGCGCTCCGCCGGTTCCCATGATCAGGCGCGAGCTGAAGGTCTCGCCGCCGAGCGCGAAGGGGTCGTCCATCGTCAGCCTCCCTGCACCGCGGTGAGCACCTCGACCCGGTCGCCTGGCGCCAGCGCGGTCGATGACCAGGCGGCCCGGCGCACCACCTCGCCGTTGAGCGCTGCGGCGACTCCGGCGGCTGAGGATGTCAGCAGCAAAACGGCATCAGCCACCGTCATGTCAGCCGCTAGCTGATGCGGCCGGCCGTTGATGCTCACTTCCATCCCGGCGGGCATCACTGGGGGCTCCCGGCTGGCAGCGGCTCGCGGCGCTCGGTGACCCGGCGGGCGAAGCGCTGGGGGGTGAACGGCATCGCAGCCGCGGCGCATTGTTTCGTCGCCAGGTAGTCGGCGATGATCTCGGCGGTGACCGGGGCCAGCAGGACGCCAGCCCGGAAATGGCCGGTGGCCAGCACCAGTCCGGGCAGCTGTGCCGGGCCGATGACCGGCGCGTTGTCCGGGGTTCCCGGCCGCAGGCCCGCCACCGCCTCGACGAGCTCGAGCTCGGTGATGCCCGGCACGAGCATCCGCGCGTCGCGCAGCAGCTCCCAGACGCCGCCCGCGGTCACCCGGGTATCGGGGCCGAGCTCCTCCTGGGTGGCGCCGATCACCAGCTCGCCGCTGGCCCTTGGCACCAGGTAGACCGACGAGCCGCGGACGATGCCGCGCACAGTCCGCTGCAGCAGGGCGGGCGGCAGGCCGGCGGCGCGGGTGGCCGGCGTGGAGCACAGCCGCAGGATCTGGCCCTTCACCGGCCGCACCGGCGGCGCCGCGTCCGCCGGGAGGCCGGGCAGGGTGCCGGACTGCCAGCCGGCGGCCAGCACCACCGAGCCGGCCCTGACCTGCGTCCCGTCGGCCAGGGTGGCGCCGGTCGCGCGCCCGGCCGTCACGCTGAGCCCGGCGACTGGCTGGCGCACCAGCTGCGCCCCCGCTGCGGCGCAGGCGGCCAGCAGCGCCCGCACGAGCAGGCGGGGGTCGACCGAGCCGTCGGAGGCGGCCAGCAGCGCGCCGCGGACGCAGGGATCCAGCATCGGCTCGGCCGCGCGGGCCTCCCGCGCGCTCAGCTGCCTGGCCGGGACGCCGAACGTCTCCTGCAGGAGCGACATCTCCGCCAGGACGGCCAGGTCGTCATGATCGTAGGCGACCTGCAGCGTGCCGGTCTGGCGGAACCCGGTCGGCTCGCCGGTCAGCTCGGTCAGCTCGGCGGCGAAGGCAGGGTAGCGGGCCAGCGACTCCTGGCCCAGGCGAAACAGCTCCCGCTCGGCGTACGCGGCCTCCGCGATCGGGGTGAGCATCCCGGCGGCGGCATGGGTGGCCCCGCCGCCGGGCTCGGGATCGGCGACGATGACCCGCAGGCCGTGCTGGGCGGCCCGCCAGGCGATGCTCAGGCCGATAACCCCGCCGCCGATCACCAGGGCATCGGCGGTCCGCACTGGTGTGCTCATGAACCCGCTCCCTTCGCCGGCATGACCCGGATCAGGTTCCTGCGGTCGGCGGCTGTCAGCCGCCCTCTCAGTCCGATCGCACCGGACTCCCGCGCGCTGCTGCTAGCTTATCGGTCGGCCCGAGCGAATCTGATAAGCCCGGCGAGTAGGCCCGGCGAGCGTTCCTGCCCGGCTGGTGGTTTGGGCGGCAGGTGGATGTGGGAAGTTGTCAGACGTGGCACAGATCGACCCCCTGGCCGACGCTACCGTCGGCGACTGGCTGACAATCCCGGAAGTTGCCGAGCGCCTCGGGCTCCCCGTGAGCCGGGTCAAGCAACTGCTTCGCGACCGCAAGCTGCTCGCGATCCAGCGGCCGACCGGCGCGTTCTGCGTACCCGCGGCATTCCTCGACGGCGATCAGGTCGTCCGGGGGCTGCACGGGACGCTGACGCTGCTGCTCGACTGCGGATTCGACGATGCCGATGCGCTCCGCTGGCTGTTCACCGCCGATGAGACGCTGCCGGGAACGCCTATCCAGGCGATCGCCCAGAATCGCCGCACCGAGGTGAACAGGCGGGCGCAGGCGCTCGCGTTCTGAACCGGGCCACCGGCGTAGCCGGTGAGCGGCGGGCCCGGCTCGCAGCGGCCCGGCTTTACCTGTGCACCGACGCGCGGGAGCGCCAAGGCGACCTGGCCGGCTTTCTGCACGAGGTCCTGAGTTCCGGCGTGGACATCGTCCAGCTGCGCCAGAAGGGCCTGGAAGCCGGCCAGGAGCTGCGCCTGCTGGAGGTGTTCCGGGCTGCCTGCGACGAGCACGGCGCGCTGCTGGCCGTCAACGACCGGGCCGACGTCGCCTACGCGGCCGGGGCCGATCTCCTGCACCTAGGCCAGGACGACCTGCCGGCGGGCACGGCCCGGCAGCTCATCGGCGCTGGCCCGGTGATCGGCCTGTCGAGTCACGCACCCGGTCAGGCCCTGGCGGCCAGTACCGATCCGGCAGTCGACTATTTCTGCGCCGGGCCGGTCTGGGCCACGCCGACGAAGCCGGGGCGTCCGGCTACCGGGCTGGAGCTGGTGCGGTACGCGGCCGGGCTCGGCGGGTCCAGGCCCTGGTTCGCCATCGGCGGCATCAGCGCGCAGAACCTCGGCGAGGTGCTCGATGCGGGTGCGCGGCGGGTCGTGGTGGTCCGGGCGATCACCGGCGCCGACCGGCCGGGCGCCGCAGCCGCCAGCCTGGCGCGGCGGCTCCGGCTGGCGGCCTGACGACCGGCGGGTCAGTCGCGCCGGGCCGTGGCCGCGACGGCCAGCTCGGCGAGCGCAGCCTGAGCGGCTGCCGGTACGGGGGCACCGGCCAGGGCCGACAGCGCCTCCCCGACGCCCCGGTCGATCATCAGCTCGCACTCCGCCAGGGCCCCGGTGTCGGTGATGACCGCGCGGATATCGGCCGCAGCCTGCTCGCTGAGCAGCGGGTCGCCGAGATGCCGGTCGATCAGCAGCGCCTGGGCGGCGCTGGCGCGCTCGCGGGCCAGCGCGATCAGGACGGTCCGCTTGCCCTCCCGGACGTCATCGCTGACCGGCTTTCCCGTCGCCGCGGGATCCCCGAACATCCCCAGGATGTCGTCGCGCAACTGGAACGCGATGCCCAGCGGGATGCCATAGCTGCTCAGTGCGCCCGGCAGGTCGCTGTCGCCGGCCAGCGCGGCGCCCAGGTGCAGGGGCCGCTCGACGGTGTACTTGGCCGACTTGTAGACCACGACCCGCAGCGCGCTGGCCACCGAGACGCTGCCCGCCGCCTGCCCGGCGAGGTCCAGGTACTGCCCGCAGAGCACCTCCGTGCGCATCGTGTCCAGTACCGGACGGCCGCTGCGCAGCGCGGCCTGCGGCAGGCCGCTGGCGTGGAACAGCTCGTCGGTCCAGGCCAGCAGCAGGTCGCCGATCAGGATCGCCGCGCCGGCGCCGTACGCCTCCGCCGACCCGTGCCAGCCGCAGGCCCGGTGCCGGGCGGCGAACTGGCGGTGCACCGAAGGCCGTCCCCGGCGGGTGTCACTGCCGTCCATTACGTCGTCGTGCACAAGCGCGCTGGCCTGCAGGAGCTCCAGCGCCGCGGCGGCGGTGAGGATCTCGGGGCAGTCCTGTCCCCCCGCGGCCCGCCAGCCCCAGTAGCAGAACGCGGGCCGCAGCCGCTTGCCGCCGGCCAGGAACTCGGCGATCACCTCAAGGCACGGCGCCAGGCTGGTGTCGATGCTGGCCAGGCCGCGCCGCTGCCGGCCCAGGAAGTCCGTCAGCGCGCTCCCCACCTGCGCTCGGATGCGCGGAAGCTCCGCCGGGCTGCTCGCCATGGTCGCGAGAGTAGCCTGGCAGCTTCGCGGCTCACCCCCGGGTCGCCCCGGGATGCCGCAGGGTTGCCGCCGGGACGCCGCCAGGGCGCCGTCGGGGTGCCGCTAGCCTGGGAGGATGCCACCGAGCCCGGCTGAGCCGAGTCCCTTGATCCGCGACCTGCTGGCAGCGGGCGGCCGGTCGTTCTCCTTCGAGTTCATGCCGCCGAAGACCGCGCCGGAGGAGGACCGGCTGTGGCTGGCGATCCGCCAGCTGGAGCCGCTGCGGCCCACCTTCGTCTCGGTCACCTACGGCGCGGGCGGCTCCACCCGCGACCGGACCGTGCGGGTCACCGGGCGGATCGCCGCGCAGACGACCCTGACCCCGGTGGGGCACCTGACCGCGGTGGATCATTCGGTCGCCGAGCTCCGGCATGTCGTCGGCTCCTACGCCGCCGTCGGGGTCCGCAACATGCTGGCGCTGCGCGGCGACCCGCCGGGCAATCCAGGCGGCGAGTGGGTGCGCCATCCCGCTGGCCTGCAGTACGCGGCGGAGCTGGTGCGGCTGGTGCGGGCGTCGGGCGACTTCTGCGTCGGTGTCGCGGCTTTCCCCGAGGGTCACAGCCGGTCAGCGAGCAGAGAGGAAGATATTTCTTATTTCATCCAAAAATGTAACGCCGGGGCAGACTTCGCCGTCACCCAGATGTTCTTCTACCCCGACGATTACCTGCGGCTGCGCGACGAGGTAGCGGCGCGCGGCTGTGACGTGCCGATCATCGCCGGGATCATGCCGATCACCAGCGTTGCCATGATCGAGCGGGCGGTGCTGCTGTCGGGGGCGAGCTTCCCGGCGCCGCTGGCGGCGCGGCTGCGCGAGCACGCGGCGGACAAGACGGCGGTACGCCAGATCGGCGTGGAATACGCGGCCGGGATGTGCGAACGGCTGCTGGCGGAAGGAGTTCCCGGCCTGCATTTCTTCACGCTCAACGGCTCGCGGGCCACCAGGGAGATCTACCAGCTGCTGGGCCTGGCCGACCGGGCCGACCGTCAGCCGTCCGGGGCGGGCTCGGGCTGGCACCCGGCGCGCAACGGCAGCACGGCGCCCATCACGGCGTAAGGCGGGCCATCGCCGGGGAAGCAGTATCCGGTCAACAGGTCGGTGAAGCCGGTACCGCGGTAGAGCCGCCTGGCGGTGGTCTCGGCGTCCCTGGTCGACAGCACCGCCGTGCGCTCGGCCCGGTCCGCGGTCAGCGCCAGCAGCAAGCTCCGGCCGACCCCCCGGCCCTGAAAGTCGGGGTGCACGTGCAGTTCGGCGATCTCCAGCGCATTCTGCAGCCAGGCCGCGGCGACCTGGGTTCCCTGGGCAGCGGTGATGCCCGAGACGACGACGTCGTGCCACCACTGCCCGGCAGCACCCCGGAAGCCGTAGGCGAAGCCGACGACCGGCCCGGCCGGCCCGGCTGACACCGCCAGTGCGCGGAAATCGGGATAGGCCGCGTGCTGCTCCATGATGGCGCGCCGGCCCGGCAGCTGCAGCGGCTCGGGGCGCATCGCGGCGGCGTAGACGTCGATGAGCTGGTCGAGCCTGGCGCGGAAAGCGTCCGGGCCGAACTGGCTGATAAGCGCGGCTGTGCGCACGCCGGCCAGCGTATGCCACCAGCGCGCCGGGGACGGGAAACCGGCGAAACCTGCGGCCCGGCCCCGTGCGGCCAGCCCCGTGCGGCCAGCCCCGTGCGGCCAGCCCCGTGCGGCCAGCCCCGTGCGGCCAGCCCCGTGCGGCCAGCCCCGTGCGGCCAGCCCCTGGAGCCTGGCACGCGCTGGCCGCCCTGTTCTGTCAGACCCTGCTTGTAACTTCGAACGCAGCTGCAAATGAGTGGACAGTGACCCGAATCTCTGTTCGAATAGATGCGTGAGAACGCCTGGCCCCCGAGCCCATCGGGACGACCGGGCACCGGCTGGGCGGGCGAGCGGAAGCGCCCGCCCAGCCAGCGAGCCAGCGGATGTGGAGGAGTTGCAATGAGCACGATTGCGCAGGTGCGCCGGGGTGGGCCTAGGTGCAGGATCGCGCCGTCGGCGCTGGCGCTCCTTGAGTCGGCGCGACAGGGGCTTGCCGCGGCCGAATGCGAGGTGTCCGCGGGCGGCAGGTACGTCGCGGCTCACCTGGCGGCCCTCCGCGCGGCGGCGGCCGTCGTCGCGGCCAAAGCGGAGCCTGGGGCCTCGGGAAGCAGGAAGCGGCCGCGTAGCGTGTGGGAACTGCTGCCGAGAGTCGAGCCAGCACTGAGCGAGTGGGCGGCATTCTTCGCAGCCGGGGCGGGCAAGCGGGCGGCGGCCGAGGCGGGGCTGCCCCGCGCCGTCTCGCTCCGCGAGGCAGATGACCTGCTGCACGACGCGGAGACTTTCGTGTCACTGGCGGAAAACGCGCTCGGCGCTCCGGCTCAGCCGCTGCTGCCCTTGCTGACCGCGGGATAAAGCGGCCTGGCCGGCCAGGGCCGCGGGATAAGCCGCCCTGGCCGGCCAGGAACTGCGAGCGCGATGACGGGGCCTGCATGACGGGGCCCGCTCAGAAGGACTCGATGGCTCCCCGCGCGTCGGAACCCAGGATTCCCCAGCTGATCAGTTCTTCGGTGAGGTCAACAGGCGTCTTGTCGTAGATGACAGCCAGCGAGCGCAGGTCCTCCTGACGGATCGACAGCACTCTGCCGTTGTAATCGCCCCGCTGGCTCTGAATCGTGGCTACATAGCGGGCAAGCGGGCCGGCCTGCTCTTTGGGCAGCTGGCCCATGCGCTCAAGATCGATGACGAGCTTGGGGGACGGGGCGATCAACGTGGGCATCACGTCGCCGGGCAGCAGCTCCGACACCGGCACGCCGTAGAAGTCGGCTAGCTCAGCCAGCTTCTGCACGGTCACAGAACGGTCGCCGCGTTCATAGGAGCCCACCACGACGGCCTTCCATCGGCCGCGGGACTTCTCTTCGACGCCGTGCAGCGAAAGGCCCTGCTGGGTGCGGATGGCGCGCAGTCGCGCGCCCAGGGTCTTGGCGTAGTCAGATGGCATAATGCTCGGCCCCCTGGCCTGGTGGTAGCTGACAGTGATGGTTACGCACAGTGACGGTAAGCCGCCAGCGCGACAAGGTCAAGCCGAATGGCAAAAGCGGATGAACTTACGCGCGATGGCGCATCCTAACTCTGCCCGGTCAGATGACCTCCGGTGGCACAGAAAAGCCTGAATCTACTGGGATGCGCGCGCGCTGACGGCCCGGAAAGAGCCGCGCCGAACCATCTCGGATCACTATCTGTCAGGACATTATGTGATTAAGATCACTACTCGTCACTAGTCGTCACGCCAAGTACGGGTCGCCGGCCGAGCAGCCGGCGGCGCCTGTGCAGGCCCGCCGGGCCTGCGAAGGTCAGGCCGGCGGGTGCGAAGGCCAGCTCGGCGGCTACGACGGCCGGCGCGGCGGTCGCGCCCGGCCTGTCCCCCGGCTGCCCGGCTGGTACGGTAGTGCCCGACAGACGTCCTTTAATCCCCGTCCTGTGAGGCGGGAAAGGGGGTCATTTCCATGCACGCGGTCCATCCGGCCGACGGCGATCCGAGCCGTCGCGCCAGCACTGATCTGAGAGCTAGCACTGATCTGAGAGCTAGCACTGATCTGCGCGCCAGCAAGACGGTCTGGGAGCCAGCCGAAATCAGCCGCGCACTGACCAGGATCGCCCACGAGATCCTGGAGCGCACCGATGGCGCGGGCGAGGTCATCCTGCTGGGCATTCCGACCAGGGGAGTGCCGCTGGCGCACCGGCTCGGCGAGCGGCTTGCCCAGGTGGAGGGGCGGGCCGTCCCGGTCGGCTCCCTTGACATCACCATGTACCGCGATGACCTGAGGCTCCGGCCCGCCAGGACGCTCGGCCATACCGAGGTCCCCGTGACCGGCATCGACGGCAGGGTAGTCGTCCTGGTTGACGACGTGCTGTACTCCGGCCGGACGGTCCGCGCGGCGCTGGACGCGCTCAGCGACATCGGCAGACCCCGGGGCGTCCAGCTGGCCGTCCTTGTCGACCGGGGTCACCGCGAGCTGCCGATCCGGGCGGACTACGTGGGCAAGAACCTGCCCACCTCGCAGCGTGAGGTCGTCCGGGTCCTGCTCACCGAGATAGACGGCCAGGACGCGGTGGTGCTCGGCGAGGGCGGCGGCCCGGGCGGACCGGGCGTTCCCGGCAGTCCCGGCAGTC
>Ga0302325_10003112_pt1 | contig 39525 bp, 32 predicted proteins | sample Palsa_T0_2_FD_201948 | JGI IMG/M metagenome (GOLD analysis project Ga0302325, IMG submission 201948) | Peat permafrost microbial communities from Stordalen Mire near Abisko, Sweden - Palsa_T0_2 | ecosystem: Environmental > Terrestrial > Soil > Palsa > Peat permafrost | place: Sweden: Abisko...
TGGTGTAATCGGCCGCATGGCCGATCAATCCGGCTTCCAGCCGTAACCAGAAGCCACCGCCTGTTAGGCGGTGGAGCATTCACGAGTCATGGCGGCTCCAGTATTTGCCCTTCTCGATGTCACAGTGGGAATGGGAATTTGGTGGCTGAAAAAATGGGCCAGAATGCTCATCATTTTGGATCATTCGTATGCGCTATGCCGAGGAATAGTTGCTTCGGCGTTACTCATGGGTCTTGACCCTAAGCTATTAGTATCTCTAACGTCAACGCCCTATTTCGCCGTTAACGCAGTAACATGTGTCACGATCTTGTTCTATCTCCTTGACCCGGACGTGAAATCCAAATTCGAAAATGTGAGGAGAGGGCAATCGTTTTGACACCAACAAATTGCTCTTGCGTACGACGGGGAAGAGACGGGTGGCGAAGTCGGCGAACGGCGTGATAACACGCTACCCGGTCGATGCCTCAGCCCAGTGGTTATCAGCAGGTATATGATGCGTCGGGCAAGTTTCTGTGAGCCAAGAGGAGCGCGTATGGGCAAGAGTTCACGCAGGGGATTTTTGAAGACTGCCACTGGTACCGCCGCAGCGTTGACGTTTGCGAACCGGATACCGGACTGGGCGCAGGGAGCGGGTCCGGTAAAAGTCTGGAGCACCTATCGCGATCGCCGTCATGTGCAGGGGGAATCGATCGCATGGAAGCCGGCGGGTCAGGTCGCTGCCGAAGCGATTGCGCTTGATCCGAAGGCTGCGAAGCAAGAGGTGTTGGGCTTCGGTGCGGCCTTGACGGATTCCACCTGCTATGTGCTGAACCAAATGAGTGAAACTGAACGTGCGCCGCTGATGCACGAGATGTTCGCGCCTAGTGAGATGGCGATGAACGTGTGCCGAACGTGCATGGGCGCGAGCGATTACTCGCGCACGGTTTACAGTTTCGATGACAGCACGGAGCCCGATCCGGAGCTAAAGAAGTTTTCAATCGACCACGACAAGGCGTACATCCTGCCCATACTGCGCGAGGCGCGCAAGGCGAACCCCGAGCTGTTCCTCTTCTCGTCGCCGTGGAGCCCGCCGGGATGGATGAAGCCGAATAACTCCATGCTGGGCGGCGCGATGCGCAAGACCAGTTTCGGCCCTTATGCGAAATACTTCATGAAATTCATCGAGGGCTACAAGGCTGAGGGCGTGGCTATCGACGCTGTCACCGTGCAGAACGAGACCGACGCGGAGCAGGAAGGGAACATGCCGGCATGCCTTTGGGCGCAGGAGCAGGAGATGGATTTTGTGAAGAGCCATCTCGGTCCCGCGTTGCGTAAGGCTGGTTCGCCGACGAAGATCTGGGTGCTCGACCACAATTACAGCCTTTGGGGAAAGGCGATTGATGAGCTGAGCGATCCCGGCGTGTATGAATATGTCGATGGCATCGCGTGGCATGGCTATGTGGGCGAGCCCACTGCGATGACGCGGGTGCACGAGGCGTTTCCGCAAAAGAGCGCGTACTGGACCGAAGGCGGACCCGACATCAGTCAGCCCGATTACCAGACGGATTACACAAAGTGGGCCGATGCGTTCAACGGCATTCTGAACAACTGGGCGCGGTCGATCACTTCGTGGAATCTGGCGCTCGATGAGAAGGGCAAACCGAATGTCGGGCCGTTCTCGTGCGGCGGAGTTGTGACGGTCGAGAATGGGACGCACAAGATCACGCGCAGCGGGCAATACTGGGCCTTTGCTCACTATTCGAAGCACATCAAACGCGGTGCGCGCGTTTTTGCGACCGATGGCATCGGTTCTGACGGGGCGGCCGGCTCAGTGTCGCATGTGGGCTTCCGTAATCCCGATGGCAGCTTTGTGGTGGTGCTCGCAAACACGGGCGAGCAGAAACGGGCGCAATTGGTGCTGGGTTTGAAGGCGCTGGAGATCGATCTATCTGCGGACTCTGTGACCACGTTGGAGTGGGCGTGATTCAATCGAAATAAACCTGAGGCTCGGTGGTTCGTTACTCAATGTCAAGCTTGATCGATGACCCCGGTTCGCTAGGCCACATGCTCCCGGTAAACCGCGACTTCCCGATCGATAGTTTTTTCCCTTTCGAGTTTTGCCTTGGAGAGATCGTACATCTGCTGCAGGTTCATCCAGAACTCCGCGCTGGTTCCAAAAAACCGTGCGAGACGCAGCACCGTATCCGGGCTGATGGCACGCTTGCCCTTGACGATTTCGCCGATCCGGGTTGCAGGCACCCGGAGCTTCATTGCCAGAGCATTCTGCGATATCTTCAGAGGACCGAGAAACTCTTCGCGCAACATCTCACCCGGATGGGTGCTGACCCTCTTCAGGTTCCATCCGTTCGCTGGTCGATGAATAGGCATCCGTCCCTCCTCGTAATCAGTGATAATCGGTGATCTCTACATCGTGCGCGCCTTTTGATTGGCGTCAGCGCAACGAATCCGTTCATTTATATCAGTTCCAAAGGCGGCGTGATCGCGATGGCGCTCTGGCGTCGGCGCTACCCGCAGTCCGCTCAGCTTCGTCGGGCCCAATGGAATGCTTGCGCGCAATCCAGCCGCCCATCGCCCTGTTACTTTTTGCCAGTTACGGTGCGGATTCCCCCCGTCGTCCCATGGCCAAAACCCACATCTGCGCGCTCTATAGTTGAGCCTGGCGATCCTTACGAAACGATCAGGCGTGGCGACTCAAGGAAGCAACCGAACCCGGTCCCTTGTTTGGGAAGATGATGCGCCCGCGGAGTCCCGCTTCCGGCGCGTGCAGCAAAGTGCGCCTGCTTCCGGGCGCGGCCTTCCTCTCGAAATCGATGATGAGAACGATCCCCCCGGCTCGCGCAAAAAACGCTTTGCGTCATCTCGCGCTCCATGGTGGCGTCCAACCGGCACATGGGGTCGTGCATTCCTCGCGGGCGGATTGTTGATGATGGCTTGTGCTTTCGCCTACGCCTTCCATGTCTGCAAGTCTTTCCTGGAACATGACCCTCACTTTCGCATCGCAGGCACAAGCGACATTCAGATTGTTGGTCTCGCCGAAGTGACGCGCACTGAGCTGCTGCCTGTCTTTGGGGAAGATATCGGACGCAATATTTTCTTCGTGCCCCTCGCCGAGCGCCGCAAGCAGTTGGAACAGATTCCCTGGGTGCGGCAGGCTACGGTGATGCGGCTTCTTCCCGATCAGATTCGAATCGCGGTGATCGAGCGCCAGCCGGTTGCTTTTGTTCGGCACGGCCAGCAGATCGGCCTGGTCGATGCGAATGGCGTCCTGCTGGACATGCCGCCGGGGTCGATGAGCAAGCATCATTATTCATTCCCGGTGCTGACGGGGATCGATGGCGGCGACCCGTTGCCTTCGCGCCGGGCGCGCATGGAACTGTATTTGCGTTTGGTGGGCGAACTCGATGGCAATGGCCAGCGGCTCTCCGATCAGATCTCGGAGATTGATCTGACCGATCCTGAGGACGCGCGCGTGCTGATGCCGGAGCAGGGAACGGACGTGCTTGCGCATTTCGGCGAAGATCACTTTCTCGATCGCTACCAGCGCTACAAAGCCCACATTGCGGAATGGCGGCAACAGTATCCCAAACTTGCTGCCGTCGATTTGCGCTATGAGCAGCAGGTGGTGCTGGAGATGAATCAGGGATCGACGAACACCGCACAGGCCGCTGTGAATGCCGAGAATGCCACGCCTGCTGTAGCTAAGCCTGTTGCCGCCAAACCGGTTGCATCCAAACCGGCCGTAGCCAAATCTGTTGCGACCAAAACGGTCGAGCAGGCGCCTGCGCCGCATACAAACGCAAAGCCCGACGCGGGGAAGCGCATGGCTACTATCGAGGCGCCGGCACCAGCTCAAGCAGCAAAAATGCCGCCGATTGCCCGTGCTGTCGCAGTGAACCATGCCAACAGCAAGGCGCCGGCTAAGGCTCCAGCGAAGACGGCCGTTTTAAAAGCAAAAGACAAGAAGCACCCACAGACCAAGCCTGTCGCGAAGAAACCAAACAAGCAGAAACCGAACAAGCAGAAACCGGCGCAGAAATCGCCAGCAAAAAACCCGTCCGCCCGCGGCAGCAGTAAAGGGTCAGTGAGTCCAGTATGAGCCAGAAGCAGGACAACCTGATCGTCGTACTCGACATTGGCAGCGCGTGGACGCGCGTGCTTGCGGCCGATTTGAATGAAGGAGCATTGCGCTACCGCGGCCATGGCATCGTGGAGTCGGCGGGGATGCGCAAAGGGCTCATCTCCGACCTTGGCCCGGCTGTGAAAGCGGTGAAGGCCGCGAACGAGCGAGCCGAGTGGGTGGCTCGCCTCAACATCGACGAGTGCGTCGTGGGCGTCGGCGGTCCGCACATTCGGGGACTCAATACAAACGGCGGCATCGACCTGGGCAACCGCATGCGGGAGATCACCCGCGAGGATGTGCGCGCCGCGATTGAGCGCGCCCGCGCGGTAGAGCGTCCTCCCGACCGCGAGATTCTGCACCTGCTGCCGCGCCAGTTCATTCTCGACGACCAGCCGGGAATCTTCGACCCGGTGGGTATGGTGGGTGCACGGCTTGAAGTGGATCTGCACATCGCGACCTGTTCGGGGAGCGCGCTCCAAAGCAGCGTCACATGCGCGAATCGTGCCGGGCTTGAAGTTACCGAGGCGGTCCTTGAGTCGATTGCCTCGGCCGAGGCAACACTCTCGGCCGATGAACGCGAACTCGGCGTCTGCCTGCTCGACATCGGCGCGCATTCGAGCGACCTGGCGGTTTTCTTCGAGGGTGCTGTGGTGCACACGGGCTCGGTTCCAATAGGCGGCGCGCACTTTACCAACGATTTGGCCGTCGGCCTGCAGATGCCCAAGGCGCAGGCGGAAGATTTGAAATGCCAGTTTGGCCATTGCGTGGTGACGGCGGTTCCACAGGAATCCGAGATTGAGATCGCTAATCCACAGCCTCAGAAGCTTGCGTTGCGGAGCATTGCTGAGATACTGGAGCCAAGGGCGCGCGAGCTGATGCATTTTGTCAAAGAGAGCCTTCGCCAAGGCGGGGTGGTGGACGCGCTGGGAGCAGGATGCGTTCTATCCGGCGGCGGAGCGTCCTTGCCCGGAATGCTCGACATCACCGAGGGCCAGTTGCGCGTGCCAGCCCGCACAGGAATGCCGGTGCGCCTGTCCAACATGCCGGGTGAACTGGTGAATCCGGGGTTCGCCATGCCGATTGGAATGCTTTTGTACGCTCACCGCACGCGCGTGACCCGCGCGGCAGAGAACAACAGCCTGCGCGCCAAACTGCGCGCGATTTTCGCAGCAAGTTTTTAGACACAGATTATTCGACGCGCCAGGAGGTCCAATCCGCGATGGAGCAGACAAACGAATCCGGGGAGATACGCATTCAGTTTCACGATGAGAGCGTTCGTGGAGCCCGCATCAAGGTCATTGGCGTAGGCGGAGGCGGCGGCAACGCCGTCAATCGCATGATTCAGGCGGGCCTGGAGGGTGTGGAGTTCATCGCGGCGAACACCGATGTGCAGGCACTCAAGCTCTCACAGGCTCCGGTGAAGTTGCAGCTCGGCGTGCGGCTCACTTCGGGACTGGGCGCGGGCGCGAACCCAGACGTGGGCCGTCGTGCCGCGCTCGAGGATTCCGAGAAGATCATTGAAGCTCTCGAAGGCGCGGACATGGTCTTTGTGACGGCGGGACTTGGCGGCGGCACGGGCACTGGAGCCGCGCCGGTCATCGCATCGCTTGCCAGCGAGATGGGAATTCTCACCGTCGCGGTGATTACGCGGCCTTTCGCGTTCGAAGGCAAGCGCCGCCTCCAGCAGGCCGAGCGCGGTCTCAAGGAACTGCTCGAGAGCGTCGACACCATGATCGTGATCCCCAACGAAAAGCTTCTTGCCGTGGCCAAAGACGCGGGATTCTTTGAGAGTTTCCGTATAGCGGACGACGTGCTGCGCCAGGGCGTGCAGGGGATCTCCGACATCATTACGATTCCAGGCATCATCAATCGCGACTTCGCCGATGTAAAGACAACGATGGCCGGGATGGGCCACGCGGTGATGGGCACGGCGGTGCGTTCCGGAGAGAATCGCGCGATTGAGGCGGCCCAGGCGGCCATGGCTTCGCCGTTGCTTGACGCGGGTGCCATCGACGGCGCGCGCGGCATTCTTATCAATATCACAGGCTCCAGCTCGCTGAAGCTCTCCGAGGTGAACCAGGCCTCGACCCTGATTCAATCTTCGGCCCACGAGGACGCGAACATTATCTTTGGCGCGGTGCAGGACGAACGGATGGGCGACGAGGTCAAGATCACCGTCATCGCCACCGGCTTTCGCGACCAGATGCCCGAGCGGCGCGCCCGCATGCTGAGCGTGGAAGAGGCGCCGGTGGTCTCGGTTCCTGTGATGGCGTCTGAAAACTGGATGCGCGAGGCAGCCCAGGTAGCGGCCGCGCCTGCCGGTCCCGGTCCCGCGCGCTTTTTGAGCCAACAGGAAGATCAAGGTTCCGAAGATGGAGACGAACCGGCGTTCTTCTCTGCGACTTCTTCGCCTTCACGCAGACGGCGGGTTGCCGAGGAGGAACTGGAGCCGGTCGGAGTTTCCGCGCGCCCGCAGTTCGCGGAACTTGCCGAGGACTCGGCATTCGTGCCGCTATCCAGGGATTTCAGTTCAGACTTTGGCGGCGCGCTGCGGGAGGCTGCGGCGGAGAATCCAGCTTCCGGGTCTGTCGCCCCGGTTGCGGAATCAGCCAACGAAGCTGAGCGCGATCTGGACGTACCAGCTTTTATGCGTCGATTGAAGTTTTGAGCGGACCCAGAGGTTCCGCTGTGACCCGTTCGGATGCTTCTCTGATCCTTCGGTAATGTTTGTCACGGCGGAATTCTTTGTTCCAATGTGAGAATGGGTTCAGAATTGAAACAAGAGCCCGGAACCAACCAACGGCATTCGTAAATCGATGTTTGGAAATTCCAAAAGATCGGTTATTGTAGACCTAAGTAATAGAACAACCTTCGTATAAGCATGGTTTAAGGTTCATGCGTTCAGGCCAGTCAGCCGATAGAGCTGATGCGGGACAAATTTATTCGCGGCAAAGATCGCGAAAGACGGCTAAAAGTACGAAATGCGCCTTCAGGCGGATGGACGCATGGCAAGAGACGCATCGTGGAGAGGGTTGACTGGATGAGATTTTCACGTGTTTTGGCCTCTGGCCTGGCTTTGGTTGGTTTTGCAATGGGCACGGTCGCCGGATTGGCGCTGGATGCCCCTCATACGCTGCACCGTTCGAGACTTGCAAACCAGCACCTGTCGGTAACAAGCCACTCCAGAAGCCACCACACTGTGGCGCATCGCTCTGTTTCAACGGCTCCCGCTCGGCATCGCAGTTACAAGGCTGGATCGACGCATTCGGGAGCGTCCTTACACAACGCTTCTTTACGCGTCCATCGCCATCGGTACTCCGAGCGCTTCACGGCAAGTTCCTTTGCTTCAGGCGATATCTTTGCGGATGACATCACCGCCGGTGAAAACCCGGTGGTTCGCCAGGCAGCCATCGACGCGCTGGGGGGAATGAACGGCACTGCAGTCGTCATCGATCCTTCGAACGGCAGGATCCTGGCCATGGTGAACCAGAAGTTGGCCCTGTCTCCTGGAGCTGAGCCTTGCTCGACCATCAAGCTCTCGGTCGCCCTGGCAGCCCTTTCTGAGGGAATTGTCACCCGCGAAACGATGGTGCGTTTGCCGGGGTTCCGCATGAATATGACGGAAGCCCTCGCGCACAGCAACAACCTTTATTTTGAGGAGCTTGGCCGCGAACTAGGATTCGATCGCGTGCGCCATTATGCCACCCAATTCGGCCTCGGAGAACTGGCCGGTTACAACCTCCCCGGCGAGCAGTTGGGGGTTTATCCGGATCAGCCGCTTCCCGCTTCTGAAGGCGGCGTGGGACGCATGTGCAGCTTCGGCCAGGGCGTCTCGATGACGCCTCTGCAACTCGGCGCATTCGTCGCAGCCATCGCCAACGGCGGTACGCTCTATTACCTCCAACATCCGACTTCGCCGATGGAAATTGCCGGTTTCGAGCCGCGCGTGAAGCGCACGCTTGATATCGCCAAGCTCGTGCCGCAACTTCAGGATGGAATGGCCGGGGCAGTTGAATACGGGACAGCGCGCCGCCTGCGCGCCAACTTCCAGGAATTGCCGGTTTTTGGCAAGACGGGGACCTGCTCCGACAACGGCACCCGTTTCGGATGGTTCGTTTCGTTCTCCGACACACCGCAAGGCAGCATGGTGACCGTCATCTTCCTCGAAGGTGGCCGCCCTACATTCGGGCCCCGTGCCGCGGAATTGACGGGCGAATTCTACAAGAACCTCTGGGATCGCAACTACTTTGCAGACAAAGGCACACAATCCACGGCAGGGGCTTCGTTGGTGCCCTCCTCTCAGCCGGTCCAGCAGCAATAAGCTTCTCCAGCATGGAGAGAAGGTCGCCTTTCGGGGCGGCCTTTTCTTTGCTCCGAAGGCGCCCACACAGACTGCTTGAAACGAATTCGAGTCTGCGTCATCCTATACGCAGCAACCTCTCGTATTCCCGGATTCGCCGGGGCAGCCCCAACGAGCGCGAGCATTCTTCCCTATGGAATTGCCTACACACATCCTGCTGACGTACGGCTACCTGCTGCTCTTCCTTTGGGTCCTAGTGGAGCAGATGGGCATTCCCCTGCCTGCGACTCCGGTTCTTCTGGCTGCCGGGGCCCTGTCAGCCGAACACGAATTGAGTTTTCCACTGGCGCTGGCAGTCGGAATCATCGCGTGCGTATCGGCCGATACAACCTGGTACCTCATCGGACGGCGCTTCGGCCACCATGTTCTCCGCATCCTCTGCAAGCTCTCTCTCGAGCCCACGATATGCGTGCGACGAACCCAGGATTCATTCGGCCGCAGACGCGAAATCACGCTGATGATCGCCAAATTCGTGCCCGGTCTGGCCACACTCGCCCCGCCGGTTGCCGGCGAAAACGGCATGGACTTCGACCGTTTCCTGCTGTTCGACGCCATTGGCGCCACGCTCTGGGTAGGCGCGTTACTGGGAGCTGGCCGGCTTTTCGGCGACGCCCTCAAACGCGATCCCAGCCTGCTGAACTGGGTTGGACGGTTCTCCGGTGCGCTGCTCGTTCTCGGGATTATTGGCTTTTTCGTCGGTCGCCTGATGCGCCGCCGCCGCTTCCTGCGCACCCTCGTTAAGTCGCGCCTCGAGCCCGACGAACTGAAGCGCCAACTGGATGCCGGCGAGAAGGTCTTTATTGTGGACTTGAGGCACCCTCTGGAACTGCTGCCCGATCCCTTCACTCTGCCGGGAGCCCTGCACTTTTCGCCGGAAGGACTGGCCGCCCGGATTCATGAAATCCCGCGCGACCGGGACATCGTCCTTTACTGCACTTGTCCCAGCGAAGCGACGGCGGCAAAGACGGCCATGACTCTGCACAAACTCGGCATCGACCGCGTCCGCCCGTTGCGTGGCGGATACGATGAGTGGAAGCGGCTTGGCTATCCGCTCGATGCCATCGAACCGGTCATGCCGCTGGTCCAGGTTTTGCCGGCTACGGGTTAAGTCTTCAGCTTTTCGCAACAAAGAGCGCCGCGATCTTGTTGCCGATGGGCGAGCCAATCCCACTGCACGGATCGGGGCCTGGCGCTGCATCATACATGCCATTGCTCCCTTGCGTGATGTCGTTGAAGGCGCCCTGATTCTGCCATAGCTTCGGCGTTACGAAGCCCAGCTTGGTTCCGAAGCTGGCGAATAGCCCCGCATAGAGCGGAGCAACAGCGCTGGTGCCGCCGACCACCGCCGTCGCTCCGTGAACAAAAATGTTGTAGCCAGTGTTGGGATCCGCATCGGCACAGACATCGGGAACCATCCGACCGCTGCCAGACTGTGAGTCTGCCGGCGCTGGTGGCGCGCCAATCTGAAACGCCTGCACCGGGAAGACGGTCGAGTAGCCTCCGCCCGTGCCTTCGCCATCTGTGGTGCCGGGGTTGTCGTTCCACACTGTTTCCGTGGTCGCAGTCTTGTTGGTTCCACCGCAGGCCACCACATGCGGGCACGAAGAAGGCGCATCCACATTTGCCGGCGTGGGACCGCCGTCGCTCGAGTCATTGTCCCCAGTCGCGGCGAAGACGACCATGCCCGCGCTCGTTACCGCCTCAGCGACGGATTCCATTGCCTCAACGGCGCTGGTTCCCCAGATTGCCTCGTCACCGCCCCATGAGATGGAGCAGACAGCGCATCCATCCTCGGCCGCTTTCTGCACCGCAGTGTCGATGCTCTCCGACCAGTAGACGCGAATTGTTGCGGCTTTTCCTGTAGCCGCGAAATAAGCAGCTCCCGCCACTTCGATATCGAGTGCGACCTCGATATCGGGATCGTCCGGGGCGCCGACAGTCTGATTCGGGTTGTTTTTCGTTGCGTCCACCGACACATCCGTGATTTGTGGCGCAGCAGACGGGCCAATCGTCTGGAAGAATGCGCCGATGTCCGACTTCACCCATCCGCCGCCCAGTTCCACAATAGCGATGACTCCACCGCCCGCCAGGTTTGTAGGCCAGTTGTAGGCGGTGCAGAGGTCTGGAACGTTCCAGGGGCCTGCCGAGGGTGTTGCGGCTGCTGCATCCGGTTCGAGAATCTGAAAGTAGGTTCCATGCTTGGATGCGTGCCGGTGTCTGCGGATTCTGGCCATTGAGGGCCTCCTTTGGGGCGAAAGAGCTGGAGCAGATCACTCGTCCTGCGGGACCGAGTATCGTTAGAGAAACATCATATTGGAGTAAACGCATTTGGCTTACGAAGACCTTCGCGACTGGATCAAAACTCTCGAAAAACATGGTGAGCTCAAGCGTATCCGCGAAGAGGTTTCGCCCGAGCTCGAAATTACGGAGATCACCGATCGCGTGTCCAAGATGGGTGCCGGACGTCATTCAAGCGCCAAGAGCAATGACGCTCCTGCGAAGCCCAAATACGCTCCCGGTGGTCCCGCGCTGCTTTTCGAGAATGTGCAGGGACATCCCGGTCACAAAGTCCTGATCAATCAATTTGGCAGCGAGCGGCGCATGGCGCTGGCGCTCGGCGTGGAAAAGATTGATGAAATCGCCGAACGAATCCACACGTTGATGAATGTGAAGCCGCCAACCGGTGGCTTTTTTGACAAGCTCAAGATGCTCCCGCAACTGGCCGAGCTGGCGAACGTGTTTCCCAAGACTGTCGCCGCGAAAGACGCGCCGTGTAAGGAAGTCATCCTTCGAGATGATTTCGATCTCAACAAGTTTCCAATCCTCAAATGCTGGCCGCACGATGGTGGCCGGTTCATTACGCTGCCCTGCGTGCACACGCGCGATCCTAGAGGACCGGGGGGCACCGGCAAGCGCAACATCGGCATGTACCGGATGCAGGTGTACGACGGGCAAACCACGGGCATGCATTGGCAGCGGCAGAAAGTTGCGGCCGAACACTACCGAGAAGCATTGCGCAATGCTGCCGCGACACACTCGACCGAAAGCCCGCTCACCGCGCGGGTGGCGGCGATGGCTGAGTCAGCCGGCGGTGCGGTCGCGATTCCTGGCGGGTCTATCGGAGGCTTGCCTCAGGTCTCACTTGGCAATCTGAAAGGCTCGCGGCTCGAAGTTGCCGTGGCCATCGGCACCGACCCGGCCACAACGTTTTCCGCGATAGTCCCAGCGCCTCCCGAAGTCGAAGAGTTTATGATCGCCGGTTTTCTTCGCGGCAAGCCAGTTGAAATCGTCAAGTGCGAAACCGTCGACCTCGAGGTTCCCGCACACGCCGAGATTATTCTCGAAGGCTACGTCGAGTTAGGCGAGTTGCGCGCAGAGGGCCCCTTTGGCGATCACACCGGCTTCTACACCATGACCGACGAATACCCGGTCTTTCATCTCACCTGCATCACGCATCGCAAAGACCCCATCTATGCCGCAACCATTGTGGGCAAGCCTCCGATGGAAGATGCGTGGATGGGCAAGGCCGTCGAACGCATTTTTCTCCCTGCGATGAAGATGACCATCCCCGAACTGGTCGACATTCATCTGCCGGTCGAAGCTGTCTTTCACAACCTGATGCTCGTGTCGATCCGCAAGAGCTACCCCGGTCATGCTCGCAAAGTGATGCATGCCATCTGGTCGCTGGGCCAGGCCATGTTTACCAAATGCGTCATCGTTGTCGATGAGGATTGCGACGTGCAGAACATTGGAGAGGTCGTGCTACGCGTGGCCAACAATATCGACCCTGAACGGGACATTCAGTTCACGCTTGGACCTATCGATTCGCTCGATCACTCATCGCGGCTGCCTAACTACGGATCGAAGATGGGCATCGACGCCACGCGCAAGTGGAAGGCCGAAGGATTCGACCGGCCCTGGCCGGCCATGATCGAAATGGACCGCGCGACCAAGGCGAAGGTCGACGCGTTATGGGCCAAACTTGGCCTTTAAGCGTTGCACGGCCGCGCACGAACAGTTGTCCGCTTTGGTAAAATTCCGCCAGGCTCGATTGTCGCCATGGACCATGCGCATCTGTCTCCTCCGCATCACGACGTTCTTTTATTTTGTTCTCGTAGCGTGCGCGTCAGTCCATGCCAGTGAGCCTTACGGACTGGACCTTCAAGGCGCGCCTGTCAAGGAACTCGCCGGACCGGGAATTCGTTTCGTGGTTCTCATCTTTGCAGCCAGCGATTGCCCCATCTCCAACCGCTACGTCCCTGAAATCGCACGTTTGAATCGTGAATTCACAAAGCGGGACGTCCGTATCTGGTGGGTCTTTCCCAACCCCGAGGACAATTCGTCCACTGTAGCGCAGCACAATCACTCTTTCGCCATTACTGAGCCGACAGTGCTGGATACGCGCCAGTACCTTGTCCACCTTGCGCATGTAACGACAACACCTGAGGCAGCCGTTTTCAGGTCGAACGGGGATGTTCTCCGCGAAGTCTATCGAGGCCGCATCGACGATCGCTATCTCTCCATTGGACAGGAGCGTCCTCAACCGCAGCAACACGATCTCGAGGCAGCCATTGCAGCTGCCCTGGCGGACAAACCCGTTCCTCAATCCGGTGGCCCGCCCATCGGCTGTTCGATCGTCTCTTTGCAGAAGTGATGAAGAGAATTCGCTCCATTGCGGCGGTTGCGGCCCTAGCTGCCTGCGTCGTGTTACTCAGACCTCTGCGTGAATCAACCGTCTACGGCGCGAATCCCGTGTCCTCGCAAGAGGCCGCCGCTTCTCCCGACGTTAAAGGAACGGCGACAATCCAACCCCAGTCATCGCCGACCTGGAGCCGCGACGTCGCGAGTGTTCTCTACAAAAACTGCACCACGTGCCATCACACCGGCGGGGCGGGTCCATTCAGCTTGCTCACTTATGCGGATGCAAGGCGATGGGGCCCGCAACTGATGACGGTCACCCAGTCGCGCTTCATGCCCCCGTGGCTGCCCGAACCCGGCTACGGAGATTTTGCGGATGTACGCCGCTTAAGCGACCATGAACGTGATCTGATCAAGCAGTGGGTCCTTGCAAAGATGCCGCAAGGCGATCCCGCCGTCGCACCGGCACCGCCTCACTACGACGCCAACTGGCTGATGGGCAAGCCCGATCTGATTCTCAAGGTTGCTCGGCCTTTCACGCTTCCCGGCGGGGGCACAGACGTCTTTCGCAATTTCATCCTGCCGTATCCGCTCAAGGAGACCCATTACATCCGGGCCATGGAAATCCGGCCTGGTACGCCCCAGATCGTTCATCATGCCAACATCACCGTCGATCGCACCGGGGGGCTGCGCCGGCAGTTTCCGAATGATTGGCAGAATGGCGTCGCCGGCATGGAATTGATGGTCGATGCGGGCAATCGATTCGATCCCGATAGCCACTTTCTTTTCTGGAAACCGGACACTCCGGCTCTAGTCGAGCCTGCGGGAATGCCTTGGCGGCTCGATCCGGGGAACGACCTGATCCTCAACATGCACCTCAAGCCTTCCGGCAAATCCGAGACTCTCGATGCGGAGGTCGGCCTTTACTTCACTCCAGACGCGCCCGCAAAGCAGCCGATGCTGATTGATCTCGAACGCGACGATGCGCTCGACATCCCCGCGGGGGCCGCGAACTTTGTCGTGGAGGATTCGCTGACATTGCCCGTCGATGTCGATGTGTTCGGAGTCTATCCCCACGCGCACTATCTGGGGCGCGATATGCAGGGCTGGGCCATCTTGCCCAACGGCGAAAAGAAGTGGCTGGTTTGGATTCGCAATTGGGACATCGATCGGCAAGCGGTTTACCGCTACAAGGAACCGGTGCTTTTGCCGAAAGGCACAGTCCTCCACATGCGCTATACCTACGACAATTCTTCCACCAACGTTCACAATCCCCATTCACCTCCCGTCCGAGTGCGCGCCGGCAATCGTTCGGAGGATGAGATGGCGCATCTGTGGTTCCAGGTGTTGCCGGTCAACGTGCGGCCCGGCGCTCCCGATCCGCGCCTTTTACTTGAAGAAACATGGATGCGCAGTCGGCTTCGCAAAACTCCGGGCGATCAGGTCAGCCTCTACAACTATGCTGCCGCACTAGCGGGCCAGGGCAAGTTCACTGATGCGGTCTCGGTCTTTGAGCAGGATTTGAACCAGTCCCCACACGACGTGCGAACCCTTACCGCACTTGGGGTAGCCTTGGACGGCGCTGGCGATTGGCAGCAAGCCCAGCAGCGCTTTCGGAGCGCGATTGAGGCGGCCGGAACTGACAGTTCGTCGACTTGCGATCCTCGATACGATCTGGCCAGCTCCGAGCTTCACCACAACCAGCCGGAAGCCGCAGAGGAGTTTCGGACGGAGGTCGCTTCGTGTCCGGAAGATGCTGAAGCGCTGACGGGTCTGGCACAAATTGAGATTGAGGCAAACCAGAGCGCTCAGGCTATTCAGCACCTGACAGCGGCCATCCGCATTAACCCTTCTCTCGCCGACGCACATGAGCAGCTCGCGCGTGCCTATGCCCAAGGCGGCGATCTGCACGGTGCGCTCGGCGAACTAGAAAAGGCTGCCCAACTCAAGCCGGATGATGCCACGATCCATTCCGGTTTGTCCCAGGTGCTGGCTGCAACCGGCAGCCTGCAGCAGGCCATCGACGAGCAGCGTGCCGCGCTGAAGCTTCTCGAAGACGATGCCGACGGTTGGAACAATCTTGGCGTTCTTGAGGCTCGCACTGGGCATGTCCCCGCGGCGCGCGATGCATTTCAACATGCGTTGCGATTGGATCCGCAACACTCACAGGCAAAATCGAACCTGGCGCGCCTGCAATCTCAAAACTGAATCTCGGAGGTCCCGATATCGCCTCTGATATACCTGAATGCATGCATGGTGTATTTCGCGGGCTTCTGTTGGCTCTCCTCGCAGCATCGCTCGCTCCCGCAACTCCTCTCCTCGCGCAGCAATCACCCGACAATTTCCACTGGATCGACTTCCACGCGAAACCGGATCAGGACACGGTAGTTTGGGTGACGCGTTCGCTTGACCCGGAAAAATGGTCGGCCATCCGCGAGATCGGCGTCGAGTACGATGCAGCCCTGGTCGTGACCACCTTGCGCAAAACGCCGCAAACTCCTCCGGCCTTGGATTCGTTCTCCATTTGGACTGCATCGCTTACGAATCACAGCATAACTTTGCTCCTCACGGGCACGAATCTGCGTCTGCTTGACTGGATGCTTTTTGCCGTTGGAAGGCCGCGCGATCTTGGCGCCCTCTACGACGACTGCAACGAGTGCGACGCATCGACATTTCTCACGGCGTTCTATTACGATGTTCGCTCCCATAATTGGGCCGCGCGTTGGATGCGAGGCAACCAGGCAATTCCGCTCTCAAGCGCGAATGCTCCGCAGGGCGTGACGTCGGCGCAGGCGTATGCCGTATTGGCCGACCCTAATGGCCACGAGGTTGTGGGCACCTGGAATCATCTTGACTACGGAAAAGCGAAAGCGCCGGAAGACTACGTCTACCAATACGACGTCGACCCGTCCAATGACTTGGAACGAACGCAAGTCCTCAGTGGAAAAAGCGCGGAAGCAATGAAGCGCAGGATTTGCGTTGGGTCGGACGCGGTGACGGGCCTGGCTCGAGGTCAGGACTCACCTCTCTGCCAGGCGAAGATCCAATCACCCCGCGGTACCGCTCGCAAGCCTTCGAATTGAGCAATTGGAGCGCGTTCTTTCAGCAGGATATGGGACGCCAGTCCTCTGAATATGGAAAACGCAGTTGACGTCAGATTTTTCCATGATTAAACGCACTACGGCAAGCTGCTTGCTTTGAAACACTTATAGCGAAGTGGTTGCAGCAATCGCGAATTTGCCGTGCGACCCTGACCATGCCCAATCCTCTCAGGGCATCCAACCTTGCTGGAGCGAAAGTTAATGAACGCTATTTCCCGGTACGCATTCTGCCTGTCTATTTCTCTTGTCACCGCGCTCATCGTTACGGGTTGCCACAGCAATCAGAATCAAAACGCGACCAATGCGAATCCCGCAAGCCCGGACCAGGGCCAGTCCCAAGACCAGGCGCAGGATCCAACATCCGCGAATATTGCCCCGATTTCGAATACGACGGCCGCCAACACTCCGCAGGACAGCAGCGGAGGGTATAGCGATCAAGGTGCACCGGTCGCAAGTTCCGATCAGCAATACGACAATGATCCCGGCTACGGCGAACAGGTGGCGGATACAGCGCCGCAGCCCCCGCCCCCGCTGCCAACATACGATCAGCCCGACTGCCCCGGCGACGACTACCTCTGGACGCCCGGCTACTGGGATTACGCGTCGGATGGCTACTATTGGGTGCCCGGTGCCTGGGTTGAAGCACCCTATCAAGGCGCGCTTTGGACTCCCGGCTATTGGGGCTATACCCACGGTCATTACGGCTTCTATCGCGGCTATTGGGGACCACATATCGGCTACTACGGCGGCATCAATTATGGCTTCGGCTATGTGGGCTTTGGATACCAGGGAGGGTACTGGAACCAGGGCCATTTCGATTACCACCGAAGTGTCAATCGTGTGATTGTGAACCAGGTGCACTACGTCTACAACCGCACGGTGGTTTACAACAACACGTACAACACGCGGATCAGCTATAACGGCGGTTCCGGCGGAATCAACGTTCGTCCGCGTCCAGCCGAACTGGCCGCAATTCACGAACAGCATGCGCCGCCGATGAGCGCTCAGATGCAACATGCGCAGCAAGCGCGGGCGGACCGATCGAATTTCGCCGCCGTGAATCGAGGGAATCCAGCAAATCCAGTCGTTACGCGTCCCTTAGCCGCGGACCACAACATCAGGCCGCCTGCCCAGATTGCTGCGCGCAACGCGGCGCAGCAGCAGCCTCAACGGGTTCCCGAGCCGATGCGTCCGAACGCCGCGCCCTCGGCGAGACCCGCTCCTCCGCCGAACAATCATCCGGCGAACCAGCCGCAGCAACGTGTTCCCATGACTCGGCCAGCTGCTCCGCATACGCAACCCCCGCCAGCAAGGCCAGCGCCCCAGGTCACGCGCCCGCAGCCGAATCAACCCGCGCGCCCGATCCCTCAGCCCCAGCACACAGCCCCCCCGCCGCAACGCACAGCACCGTCGCGTCCCGCTGCGCCTCCCGCTCAAACCCAGCGTGTGCAGCCTGCACGGCCAACCGCCCCTCAACACGCGCCACCACCGTCCCGACCGGCGCCACAAGCGCAGCCCAAACCGCCTGCGAGCCGGCCCGCACAACGGCCCGAAGAAAAGCATCCCCAGTAGTGTGAGTTTCGGCCGTGTGGATTTTGCGCGCGAAGTGTGCGCGCTTTATTGGGCCGCGAGGACGCGGATGCCAACGAGGTTGCGTACCCACCGCGCGGGACGCTTCTCTCCGGTTGCAACAAGTTGAAAGAGTCCATTGTTCCCGAGAGATTTGCCGTCCACCGTGTCCGCAACCAGAACGGTGCCGTCATGCACATCCGGTGTGACTTCGCCGATTGAGTAGACCACCTGGTAGCCGTCCGATCCCTCGGCCACGATGTAAAGGCGGAAATCCTTGCCGCGCGGCTTGCTTGGCACCCCGAGCTGGGCAAGCAGGTCCGTCAATGGCACGCCCGAGAACGTTTGATTGGCCTTGACGTGCTCGTTGTATACCGTGATAGTGGTATGCGGAAGCGTCGCCAGCGTGGCTGGCGTCCACTCTGAGGACTTGGCGCCGAAGATGATCTTCAGCGGCCCGGCGGGCGCACTTGCATGCGTCATCTCTTCCTGCATGCGCGACGTGTCCAGTTGCGGTGGGGCTCCCATCGGCTGGCCCTGATTTGCCCCCTGGCTCTGGCTGTAAGAGAGCCCGGGCATCAATCCGATCGCCAGAATCACAACGGCTTTTGCAACCATTCCACGCATGAAGAATTCCTCTACGCGATCCATCGTATACTGGACCCATGTCGATTGTGCGCAACCTCGCCGGTATCGCCAAGGGCATGAGCATCACCTTCGGCGAAATCTTCCGGCCTACCGAGGTCGAAAACTACCCCGACGGTCCCGGTCCTCTGCGCGGAGCGGTGTTCCAGCAGCGCTTTCGCGGAAAGCATGTGTTGCAGCGCGATGAGAACGGCTTGGAGAAGTGCGTCGCCTGCTTTCTTTGCGCGGCTGCATGCCCGGCGAACTGCATCTTCATCGAGGCTGCCGAGAACACCGAGGAGCAGCGCATCTCCTCGTCCGAGCGCTACGCCAAGGTCTACAACATCGATTACAACCGCTGCATTTTTTGCGGATATTGCGTGGAAGCCTGCCCCACGGATGCCATCACGCACGGCCACGGCTTCGAGCTTGCCTCTCTCAACGCGACCAGCCTGGTCATGCGCAAAGAGGACATGCTGGTGCCGGTGGCGTCGCTCACCGCAGCGAAATAGCCGTCGATAGTTCCCCAACCAGGTAGGAAGCATATGGTGCTTCTAGAATGTGGATACGCCGGTCGTGAGAAAGAAAAGATCCGTCTTTGCGCAGATTTGGGTAGTGGGTGGAAGAATCTGGGTAAAGCTTGGGGCTTTGATGAAGAAAATTTCTTAGATTATGGAGAATCAAAATTCAGGTGTCGTCTTCGATTGGTTGAAAGGGCTCCGAGTTCTTTCGAATCGAGAAAGACATTTCACGAACGCTATCTCATTGAACCAAAGAAGCTCGGGCGCAATTCTATATCACTTCATGGAATGAAGCTGGAAGTGGATGTTCCGTTGGCACAGAGTTGGACGCCGACGAATGACTCAAACAGGCGCCCGGCCGTCCAGAATCCAATCGACGGAAGTTCTGAGGGGTCCCAAGGTGAACGTCTTTCCTGGAACTACCGCGCCCTTCGCGCCAATCGCTGCTGATCCAGCGCGTGCCTCAACAGCGTCTTAATCACTGCCTGCCGACTGATATTTAATGCCCGCGCTTCGCCGTCCAGCTCATTCAGCATCGGCAAAGTGAAATCGACATTGACGCGCTGTATGGGCGGCATCATTTTGCCCGTATTGGTGAAAAAGCGGGAAATGTCCTCTCCTCTGTCGGCCATGTCCGCGATTTCATCGGCGGTGGGCGGCTTCCGCGACTCAAGTGTTTTTGGCATAGAGTTCCTCCTCTTTGCGGGTAGATTTCCAAAGCGTGACCAGATGGTAAATCTCGCCTTCATCGTCCACCCTCACCTCAAAGGTGAGCGAGAATAAACGATCTCCTACCCATCCGACCGCGCGATATTGTTCCGGAAAATCCGAACTTCGATCAAGGTAATAAGGCCGGGCGAAAATCTCCTTCGCTTCTTCAAATCCAATGCCCCGTCGCGGATTGTTTCTCAACAGTTGGCTCTTGCGTGGATCGAAGTCGAAACGCGCTGTATAACAGTTATACCATGAATTGTGCAGTTTCTTCCATGCCTTCCACAACTGTTCAGCAGAGGGTTTTCGCGATCCACTCATCGATCCTCTCGGTTCCCTGAGTCGCAGTTAGCCATTAGAGAAGAGTCATTTATCCTTAACACTAGGTCTGTTTCGGAATTTGACCGCCATTGACGCCATGACCACACACCGCGAACATCCGCTGCACGACGTCCTCAAGCACCGCATCGCGATCATCGACGGCGCGATGGGCACGACCATCCGCACCTACGGCATGAAGGAAGCCGACATCCGCGGAGAACGATTCAAAGACTCGAAAAAGGACCTCCTGAACAATGGCGACCTCTTCAGCCTGACGCAGCCGAAATTGATCGGTGACATTCATCGCCGGTTTCTTGAAGCCGGAGCGGACATCATCGAGACCAACACCTTCGGTGCCACCAGCATCACACAGAGCGAATTCTTCGTGGACGATCCGCGCGAACACGGCGGCCGCAAGGACCCCGCTTTCTACGAGAAGATTATCGATGACCCGTCCCTTGGCAATCTGGCCTGGGAGATCAATGAGCAGTCGGCGCAGCAATGCCGCGCATGGGCCGATCGTGTCGCCAATGAGACGGGCCGTCCACGATTCGTTGCCGGTGCGATTGGGCCGTTGACAGTATCTCTCTCGAACTCGCCCGACGCGGACGATCCCGGCTTTCGCGTAGTCACGTTCGACCAGGTGAAGACCGCCTATAAGCAGCAGGCGCGCGCTCTCATTGCAGGCGGTGTCGATCTGCTTCTTGTGGAGACAATCTTCGACTCGCTCAACGCCAAGGCTGCGCTGGTCGCCATTCGCGAGGTGTTCGACGAAGACGGTCTTTCTGCAAACAACAGGGAATTGCCGTTGATGATCTCCGCAGCTGTCGGCCGTGGCGGCGAGACGTTGATCTCTGCGCAGACCACGGAGGCGTTCTGGAACGCGGTCAAACACGTGAAGCCGCTGTCCGTAGGACTCAACTGCTCCCTCGGTCCCGATCTCATGTATCCGTTCCTGAGCGAGCTTTCTGAAAAGGCAGACGTGGCGATTTCGTGCTATCCCAACGCCGGTTTGCCCAATCCGCTTTCTGAGACGGGCTTCGATCTGGGGCCGGCGGACATGGCCCGTTATCTCGGCGACTTTGTGCGTGCCGGGTTGATCAACATTGCGGGCGGCTGCTGCGGCAACACCCCGGAGCACATTGCGGCGATTGCTGAGGCGCTTGAAGGGAAGCCACCGCGTGAGATAGGACAGATCGAGGCCGCGGCGTGAGCGAGATCCAATCACCCAAACCGTTGCGCCTCTCCGGCTCGCAGCCGTTTACTCAACAGCCTGGCGTCTACATCATGATCGGCGAGCGGACCAATGTGGCCGGTTCGCCGAAATTTGCCAAGCTGGTCAAGGAAGGCAAATTCGAAGAAGCCGTCAGCGTAGCCCGTCAGCAAGTCGAGAACGGTGCGAACGTCATCGATATCTGCATGGACGAGGGCATGATCGACGGCGTCGCGGCCATGACGCGCTTTTTGCAGCTGCTGGGGAGCGAGCCCGAGGTCGCCAAAGTTCCCTTCATGGTGGACTCCTCGAAATGGGAAGTCATCGAGGCGGGCCTAAAGTGCATTCAGGGCAAGGGCATTGTGAATTCGATCTCCCTGAAGGAGGGCGAAGAGAAGTTCCGCCAGAACGCCGCTGCCGTTCTCAAGTACGGTGCCGCAACTGTCGTCATGGCCTTCGACGAACAGGGCCAGGCCGCGTCGTTCGAGGATAAGATTCGCGTCTGCGAGCGCGCCTACAAGATCCTTGTGAACGAAGTCGGATTTCCGCCCGAAGACATCATCTTTGATCCAAACATTCTCACCGTGGCCACGGGCATGGAGGAACACAACAACTACGCGGTCGATTTCATCAATGCGACACGCTGGATCAAAGCCAACCTGCCTCATGCCAAGGTCTCGGGCGGCGTTTCCAATATTTCATTTAGCTTCCGCGGCAACAACAAAGTGCGCGAAGCCATGCACTCCGCGTTTCTTTATCACGCCATCGCAGCGGGCATGGACATGGGCATTGTGAATGCCGGCATGCTCGAGGTCTACGAAGAGATCGATCCCGAGTTGAAAGTGCTGGTCGAGGACGTGCTCCTGAACCGCCGTCCCGATGCGACAGAGCGACTGGTCGAATTCGGCGAAACGCTGAAGACCTTGGGTGCTGGCGCGCAAGCAGAGGAAAAGAAAACTGAAGAATGGCGCAATGGCACGGTCGAGGAACGCCTGTCGCACGCTTTGGTCAAGGGCATTGACGCATACATCGAGATCGACGCCGAGGAAGCTCGCGTCAAGCTTGGCCGTCCTCTGTTGGTCATCGAAGGACCGTTGATGGCCGGCATGAGCGTTGTTGGCGATCTGTTCGGAGCGGGCAAGATGTTTCTGCCGCAAGTGGTCAAGTCCGCGCGCGTGATGAAGAAGGCCGTGGCACACCTGACGCCGTATATGGAAGCCGAGAAGGCCGCCATGGTGGCGGCGGGCGAGGTCGTGAAGGCGCAGGGCAAAATTCTGCTCGCTACTGTCAAGGGCGATGTGCATGACATTGGCAAGAACATCGTCGGCGTCGTCTTGGCTTGCAATAACTACGACGTGATCGACCTCGGCGTAATGGTTCCCTGCGAAAGGATCCTCGAACGCGCGAAGGCGGAGAAGGCAGACATGATCGGACTCAGCGGCCTGATCACGCCCTCTCTCGACGAAATGGTGCATGTGGCCCGCGAGATGGAGCGTCAGGGTTTCAAGCTGCCGCTGCTGATTGGCGGAGCAACCACGAGCCGCGCGCACACCGCCGTCAAGATTGCGCCGCACTATAGTGAGCCGGTGGTTCACGTGCTCGATGCCAGCCGGGCGGTGCCGGTAACAACCAGCCTTTTGAGTGACGACGGCAAGGATGCATTTGTGGCACAGCATCGCGCCGACTACGAGAAGCTTCGCAAAACCCATGCCGCGCCGAGCCAGAAACTCGTCTCTCTCGAGACCGCGCGCAAAAGGCGCACACCGATCGAGTGGCGTGCCGAAGACTTGCCTATTCCCGAATTCACCGGCGTCCGCGTACTCGACAATTTTCCCTTGGCCACACTGCGCGAATTCATAGACTGGACGCCGTTCTTCCACGCCTGGGAATTGAAGGGCGTCTTTCCCCGCATTCTTGACGACGAGAGGCAGGGTGAACAGGCGCGGCAAATCTTTACCGAAGCCAACGCGCTGCTCGACACCATCATTGAGAAAAATCTGATCACGGCGCGCGGCGTTTATGGTCTGTTCCCCGCAAACGCCCTGTGTGACGATGTCGAGCTGTACAAAGACGGCACACGCGCAACGGTGCTCGAACGCTTCCACTTTCTTCGCCAGCAAGCCAACAAAGAGGGAAGCGAGCCCTGCCGATCGCTCTCTGACTTCATCGCGCCAAAGGCAACGGGACTGCCCGATCACATCGGCGCCTTCGCAGTGACGACCGGGATCGGACTCAAGGAACTCTGCGATGGCTTTCGCGCCAAGCACGATGACTACAACGCAATCATGGCGGAGGCCATCGCCGACCGGCTGGCTGAAGCTTTTGCCGAGTGCCTGCACAAGCGGGTGCGTGATGAATGGGGCTACGGCCGCGAAGAGAAGCTCAGCATCGAGGCCATGGTGCACGAGAAGTATCGCGGCATCCGTCCGGCTGCCGGTTATCCCGCGTGTCCCGATCACACCGAGAAGGGCGCTCTGTGGCGCTTGCTTGACGTGCAAGCGAACACAGGAATGCTGATTACGGAATCCTTCGCGATGTGGCCGGGCTCGAGCGTCAGCGGGCTTTACTTCGCTCATCCGGAATCGCGCTATTTCTCGCTCGGCAAAATCGACCGCGATCAGGTCGCCGACTATGCCCAGCGCAAAGCGATGAGCGTGGCCGAGGTCGAGCGCTGGCTCGGGCCTAACCTCAACTACGATCCAGCGCCCTAGCAGCCGGCCAATTCCGATTCAGTGATGCTGTGCAACCGCACAGTAGAGCGCAATTGACGCATGCAAACGGCGGTGTTTAGATGGACGGCGGCGCGAAAGCCCATCGTGCCTCATGCGCGAAGGATCAGGGGCACTCAAAATGGAAGCGGGGAAGGGCATGCTTGCAGCACTGGTTTTGTCAGGCGCTTTGATGTGCGGATGTGGTGGCAGAGGCGGAACAGCGGTGCCGACGCCAACTCCCGCGTCCGGCACGCAAGTTGCACCGCCCCTCTTCTTCACCGCAAACGCGCAAAACGGCGCGGTGATTGTTACTCTCGAACCCGCGGCGCCGGGTGCGACGATCTACTACACCACAGACGGCTCCGTCCCCACCACCGCTTCGCAGATCTACGAAGCACCTTTCCTTGTCGCAATCAATCTGACCGTCAACGCCATGGCTGTGGCAAACGGCGGCACGCCGAGCAAAGTCAATTCGCAGACTTTTACGCCTAACATTGCTTCCGGCACGCTGGTTTGGTCTGACGAGTTCTCTAATCCCACCGGCACAAATGCCGCGCCAAATCCTAACGTCTGGACATACGACACGGGCAACGATGGATTCGGCAATCATGAACTCGAGACCTACTGCGCGTGGGGCTCAAATACCGCGCCGTGTTCTACGGGGAGCCCAAGCGCTTACGTGGGCACCGACGGGTACCTGCACATCGAGGCCCAGCAGCCTTCACCGGGCGTGTACACGTCGGCGCGGCTCAAGACGCAAGGGCATTTCAGCTTCCAGTATGGCCGAATCGAATTTCGCGCACTGGTGCCCGAGGCGCAAGGCTTCTGGCCAGCGGCGTGGCTCATGGGCAACAGCATCGTCACCGCCGATTGGCCAGCCTGCGGTGAAATGGATGTGTTGGAGCGCGTGAATGCCGCAAAGATACCCGATTGGAATGAGGGCTCAGTGCACGGCGTCGGATTCACAGGCGACACCGGCCTGGGTTCCGTCGTCAATTTCCCTGCCGGACAAACCGCGGCTCAGTGGCACACCTACGGCATGATCTGGACCAAAGGCTCCGTGGCCTATTACATCGACGACCCGGCGCACCCCTACGTGACATACACGACCTCAAGCCTCGCGAATCTGAAAGGCGCAAGCTGGCCCTTCGATGCCGGTCAGAGCAACTTCATCCTTCTCAATCTTGCCATTGGCGGGGACTGGCCCGGCCCTCCGAATGCCGCAACGCCGTTCCCTTCAGAGATGCTGGTGGATTACGTGCACGTGTACACGAATTGACCCTGATGCGAAGAGCATCTGAAGCCCGAAGCCTCGCATTGCTTATCCCGCGAAGTCCGTTCTTTCCTTTTGGCGCGAAGGCTGTAAGATTCTCCTTCGGAGAAATCATGCCTCGTCCGCGTTTGTTCCTGATCTGCCTGTTGGGCGCACTCTTCGTTGCGAATTCATTCGCTCAATCGCCGGACACTCGCCTCCGAGTCGCCTCACCCGACGGCCAGATCGTTTTCATCCTCGGCGACGCAAAGGCCAGCCAAGCCCTCGAGCCGGGCGTGAACGACCTGCGTTACGCAGTCGATTTTCACGGCAAATGGCTGATGGATGAGTCGGTGCTTGGTTTGAAGCTGGAAGGGCAGCCTGCGCTAGGGCCGGACATGAAGCAGGTCAAAGTGCAAACCAGTCAGCATGACGAGACCTACACAATTCCCGTCGGGAAGACGAGTAGTGTCCGCGATCATTACAACGCCGCCCTCGTGGATTTTGCCGACGATGCCGGGCGCAAGCTTTCCATCGAAGTCCGTGCCTTCAACGACGGAATGGCGTTTCGCTACTTCATCCCGGATCAGCCGTCTATCCACACTGTGCGCATCGAGCACGAGCTGACAGAATTCCACTACGCCAAAGACGCGACGCTCTATCCGCTCATCCTCGATGGTTTTCAAACGCCCTACGAGGATGAGTATCAGGTGCGCCAGGTCAGCGGTATCCATCGCGATTGGCTCATCGGCCTTCCATTGCTGGCAGAGGTCTCAGGCATCGGGTGGGTCGCGGTGACGGAAGCCGACATCGACAACTATGCGGGAATGTACCTGCGCAAAGACCCACAGGCCTTTGCCCTGCACGCGGAGCTGTCGCCTCACATCGACGCACCCAACATTGCAGTCGAAGCCAATGCCCCCGTCACCACTCCCTGGCGCGTGTTGATGATCGGCGATGCGCCCGGCCGCCTGGTCGAATCGAACATCATTCTCAATCTGAATCCGCCCTCGAAGATCGCGGACACCTCGTGGATCAGGCCAGGAAAGTCGGCGTGGGATTGGTGGTCCGGCGAAGCAGCTCCAAGCATGACCTCGAAGCCAGGCATGAACACCGCGACGATGGAGCACTACATCGACTTTGCTTCGGCGTCCGGATTCCCCTATATGCTCATCGATGCCGGATGGGCTGTGGCCGACCGTAAGGGCCCGCAGGACTACGCGGCGCTAGCCGACATCACCCATGTTGTGCCCGCGATCGACATGCCGGAGCTGTTGCGCTACGCCAAAGAGAAGAATGTCCGCCTCTGGCTGTGGTCGCATTGGACCTCCGTCGACAAATACATGGACCAGGCCTTCCCGCTGTTCGAGCAGTGGGGCGTCGCCGGCGTCAAAATCGATTTCATGAATCGCGACGATCAGCAGATGGTCGACTGGTATCACCGTGTTGTCGAGCTGGCGGCGCAGCATCATCTCATGATCGACTTCCATGGCGCTTATAAGCCCGACGGCCTTCGCCGCACCTACCCTAACTTGATTACGCGCGAGGGTGTGATGGGCAAGGAATATCTGAAATGGTCGGCGCGCACCTCTCCCGTACACAACACCACGCTACCTTTTACCCGCATGCTTGCCGGCCCCTTGGATTACACGCCGGGCGCCTTCGGCAACAGCAACCGTGAAAACTTTGTCGCGCGCAATCTGATGCCGATGGGGCTGGGGACGCGCGCGCACGAGCTGGCGCTTTACGTGGTTTTGGAGAGCCCGCTGATGATGGTCTCCGACTATCCGGAGCACTACGCCGGCCAACACGACTTCGAATTCATCAAACAGGTGCCGACGACGTGGGATGAAGTGCGCGTGCTCGATGGCCGCCCGCGAGAGAACATCACGTTGGCTCGACGCAGCGGCAAGGACTGGTACGTTGGCTCCATCACAAACTGGGATGAGCGCACGGTCAAGGTTCCTCTTAGATTTTTGCCAGAGGGCAGATATGTCGCCGAGATCTACGCCGACGCGCCCGATGCCGCGAAAGAAGCGAAACACACGACCTTCACAAAGCAGCCGGTCGATCGGGACACTGTACTCGACGCCCACATGGTTTCCGGTGGCGGTAACGCAATTTGGATTCATCCAGAGCGGTGAACCCGCGGAACCTTGCAAGACTCTGCGCTCCTCGCGGGATCGGGAGATCCGCGGACTTTAGATTTCAGTCACGATACTTTGCGCCGGATTAGCGGCGCCGGGTGTTAACCCAGGTCAAACATGCGCCGGCTAGAACACCGACAGCAAATACGATACCCATCGCCTCGAACGGCCTCTGCTTGACCTTGTGCTTTGCATCGTCGAGAACATCTTCTGCCGCATGACGGCCTTGCTCGATGGCCTTGACAGCCGATTTCACTCCATCTTCCACGGCTTCGCTGACAACAGTCTTGATCCGGGAAACCTCGCGAAAAACATCTTCGACCGACGGCGCATTTTCCATTAAATCTCGGGACATAATGTGTCTTCTCCTTGAAGGGGCTTCTTATCGAGACTTCCCTTGATTCCGGCGCCGAATTGGACTCTGATATGGCAACGGATAGGACTCCTCGGCAAAAGTGAACCTGTTAATGGTGTGATGTGATTTGGCGCCTGCTCGTTGTACTTCAAAGGGTTCAGCCTTGCCCCGAAATCCCATCCCGCCCCAAAATCGCCCATTCACATGGATTTGGAGTCCATTTGCTGCACGGTATCTTGCGCCCCACCCCTGCCTGTGATACAAGAAATACATTCAAGTTTGCCCCCAAAGGGCAAGCCTGAATTTCATGCAGAGTGGCTGAGGGACGAGCCCTGTGACGCCACGACAACCTGCCCGCGCAAAACGGGAGTATGGTGTCAACTCTTGCCCGGCAACGGGGAACATGAGATTCGGGGGTCGCTTCAGCACTCTTGGCAGAGGCGGCTCGCAGGTTACTTCGAGTCATTTCACGTTCGCTCTTCATTGAGCCAGTCACGCGCTCGCATCTCTCGGGTCACTCGCGCCTATGCGAGGGACTTGTGACGACTGCTTATGACTTGCGATGTCGGGAATGCGGCAAATCCTATGGGTTGCAGCCGCTCTCCATTTGTGATGAATGTTTTTCTCCGCTCGAAGTGGTGTTCGACCTCGAGTATGCCCGCACCCGTTTCACCCGTGAAGCCATCGCCCAGGGTCCTCTGAGTATGTGGCGATATCGCGCCTTGTTGCCGGTCGCGGATGACTTCGTGCCGCAGACACCCTCGGGCATGACCCCGCTGGTCAAGGCGCCGCGGCTCGCGTCCCACATTGGCGCGACCAATCTTTACATCAAGAACGACGCTGTCTGCATGCCCACGCTCAGTTTCAAGGATCGCGTGGTCGCTGTAGCCCTGGCCAATGCGCAGGCCTTCGGGTTCGACACGGTCGGCTGCTCATCGACAGGGAATCTGGCCAACGCCGTTGCCGCGCACGCCGCGCGCCTGGGCCTTAAGACTTACATTCTCGTGCCGTCCGATCTAGAACACGCAAAGATTCTGAACACCCAGGTCTACGGCGCCACGCTGGTGCGCGTCGACGGCAACTACGATCACGTCAATCGCCTCTGCTCGCAAATCGCCGAGCGCTATAACTGGGGCTTCGTCAATTGCAATCTGCGGCCCTACTATGCGGAGGGATCGAAGACCGTCGGATTCGAAATCGCGGAACAGCTCGGCTGGCGCCTGCCCGATAACATCGTCGTTCCCATGGCAGGCGGCTCGCTGATTACCAAGATTCGCAAGGCGTTCAACGAACTGGTCGAACTGGGTCTTGTCGAGAGCAAAGAGGTGCGCTTCTTTGGCGCGCAGGCCACAGGCTGCTCGCCCATCGCCAAGGCCGTCAAGAACAACACGGATGTCATTGAGCCGCAGCGCCCCAACACCATTGCCCGCTCGCTCGCCATTGGCAATCCGGCTGACGGCCCCTACGCCGCGCGCGCCATTCGCGATTCAGGTGGATGGGCCGAGGATGTTTCCGATGTTGAAATCGTCTCGGCAATCCAGGAACTCGCAGAGACCGAAGGCATCTTCACCGAGACTGCCGGCGGAGTTACGACGGCTGTCACGGCTCGCCTCTATGCGCATGGCCGCATTCGGCCGGACGAGCTCACGGTTACTTGCATCACAGGCAATGGCCTGAAGACAACCGACGTTCTGCACGGTGCTTACGATCAAAGCCAGGCCATTCGCCCGCGTCTAAGTGAGTTTGAAAATTTCGTCGAAGAACATTCTGAAGGAACTCAGGATTGGAGTTTGGCGGGGGAGAGTTATGTCCGTTAAAGTCGTATTGCCCAATGCATTTCAGAAGCACACCAACAATGTTCGCGAGATATCGAGCAGCGCCGCCAACCTGCCCGAGCTGGTCACGGAGATGGAGGGTCGCTTTCCCGCGCTGCGCCAGCATTTGCGTGGTGCGGACGGCCAGATTCGCCGTTTCATCAACTTCTATGTGAACGAGGAAGATATTCGCTTCCTGGGCAATGAGAAATACAGCTTCAAAGAAGGTGATGAAGTGCTCGTAATTCCATCGATTGCTGGCGGATGTCGCTAACTTAGTGTGCGCTACGTCACTTAGGGCTCTCCGTCGAGGGGAGCCCTTTTGTTAATATCGAATTACAACGTGAACAAAGTATTTGCAACGTTTTTGCATCATCTTCACTTTCCTCTTACAATCATCGTCGGATACTACTCCCGTGATTACGCACGCTGGGCAGAGGTTTCCGCTCGTTGAATCACCTGGTTCCACTCAAGTGGTGGAAATCCCCGCTTCAACCTTACTTCCAGTTTTGCCTCAGGTCCATTCCAGGCCGCGTGTTCGTGCGGAAGTTGGTAAGTACCGGCTGAGGATCGCGGAATCGCCAGAAGATCGTGATGCTGCATGCCGCTTACGTTTTAAAGTATTTAACATCGAAATGGGCGAAGGGCTTGAATGCTCATACCAGACCGGTCTGGACACCGATAAGTTCGACCTATTCTGTGAGCACTTATTGGTCGAAGATAAAGTTACACGCCGCATTGTCGGAACTTACCGTATGCAATCCGGAGTTACTGCGGCCTCGAACCTTGGCTATTATTCCGAGCAGGAGTTCCACTTTGCTCCCTACGAAGCGCTGCGCGCCGGCATTCTCGAGTTAGGTCGAGCCTCGATCGATCGCGAACACCGGACGCCCGAAGTGCTGACCCTGTTGTGGAGGGGTATCGCGCAGTATGCTACTGATATGGGACTGCGCTACCTCGTCGGTTGCTCGTCGCTGAACTCCCAGGACCCGAGCGAAGGCTGGCAGATGTATCACCAGCTTGAGCATTATCGGGTCTCACCTGAGTTTGCGACGGAGCCGACCGCTGCGTACGCCTGCCCCACCGAGCACGAGGGCGCAAACGCACAGCCGTCGCCCTGCCAGCATGGTTCTTCGCTGCCGACTCTTCCTAAGGTTCCCAGGTTACTCCGAACCTATCTCGCCATCGGTGCGCGCATTTGTGCGCCTCCGGCATGGGACCGCGAGTTCGGCACCATCGATTTCCTCACGCTGCTCGATCTCAAAATGCTTTCGTCTTCCGCGCGAAATCACTTCCTGGCGCCGCTCACTTCGTGAACCTTCGCGCTCCCCGGCGCGCTGTGGCGCTGGGATTCGCCTTGACGGTAATGTTTTTTCGGTATTGGGCAACGCGCCTGCGCGGCCCTCTCACGCTGGAGCAGCGCGCGGAATGGATGCAGTTTTCCGGCCGCATTGCTTTGTGGAGCCTGGGAATTCATTACAGGGTGGAAGGCGAACCGCCAACGAGCGGCATTGTCGTCGCAAACCACCTCAGCTATCTCGACATTGTCATCTTCTCGGTGGCGATGCGGTGTTTCTTTGTCGCCAAATCTGAAATCGGCAAATGGCCCTACTTCGGAGAAGCAGCACGCAGCGGCGGCACTATGTTTGTCGATCGGTCCAGCATCCTAAGCGCCGAACGTGTCGCCGCCGAGATCAGCGAACGTCTTGCGCTCCCCATCCCAATTCTCGTCTTCCCTGAAGGAACCAGCACCGACGGTAGTTCGGTCCTGCGTTTCCACTCGCGCCTGTTTGAACCCGCCGTCCGCGCCCAAGCACCGGTTACGGCCGCTGCCATACGTTACATACTTGCGGACGGGGCCGAGGAGCGCGACCTGTGCTGGTTTGGCGACGAAGCTTTCTTGCCGCACCTTTGGAAGGCGCTGGGCACCCCTGATTTCATCGCCGAAATCCGGTTCGGTGAGCCGCGCATTTACGGCGACCGCCGCGTGGCCGCAGGCAAAACCAGAGAGGAAGTCGTCGCGATGCGCGAGGACAATCTCGTCTTGCGATAGGTTTGTCCAATCCAGCCGCGCCGAGCTCGCTCGTCGACCCCTTGAGGACAGGCCTCCCCAAATTCATCCGTTAAACTGCAAAGGTTGGAGGCTTCTTCCACATGCCACTGCCGCAGGATGAACGCGTCGTCGCTCTTGCCAACGATCTGTTGCAACAATTCGATCAGCTTTTCGGATCCCATCCAGGCTTTCGTGCAGCGCACGCGAAGGGCTTATTGCTTACCGGCACGTTTACGCCGGCAGCCGGGGCGCAGGAACTGACAAAGGCCCCGCATGTGGTTCGTGAATCGACGCCCATCACCGCCCGCTTCTCCAACTCCACGGGACTTCCGCTGATTCCCGATAATGCCCCCGAAGCCAATCCGCGCGGTTTGGCGATTCGCTTTAATCTTGCCGAGCATGTGCACACCGACATCGTGAGTCATTCGACCGACGGATTCCCGACACGCGACGGCAAAGAGTTCCTCGAATTCCTGAAAGCCGTAGCTGCCAGCGGTCCCGACGTCCCCCAGCCCAAACCCATCGAAGTTTTCCTGGGATCGCATCCGGCCGCGCTGGCCTTTGTGCAGGCGCCGAAACCGTTCCCCTCGAGCTTTGCGCGCCAGACCTATTTTGGTGTCACGGCCTTCGCCTTCACAAATGCTTCGGGAAAAAAGCGCTTCGGCCGTTATCGCATCGTCCCGGAGCAGGGAAATGACTTCCTCTCGGACGAAGCCGTAGCGAAGCTGCCAGCCGATTACCACTTCGAAAAGATCATGGATCACCTGAGAAAAGCGGCGATTCGGTTCAGACTCGTTGTGCAACTCGCTGAGACGGGCGATACCGTGGACGACGCAACGAAACATTGGCCAGAATCGCGCCAGCTTTTCAATTTGGGAACGATCGAATTGACGGCTCCGGCGCCGGAGAATCTCGCCCAGCAAAAGCAAATCATCTTCGACCCAATCCCCAGGGTAGATGGAATCGAGCCATCGGCAGATCCGCTTCTTGAGTTGCGCGCGGCGATCTATCTGCTAAGCGGCAGGCGCAGGCGCGCGGCCAAAATGGAAACGCCGGGCCATTGACCCCGGCTACAGCAAAACCAGGGTCGATGTATCCCGGAGCCGCAGCATCCAAGTCGACGCGACCCCAAGAAGCGGCGACCTAGCAGGAACTCGATAGGACACAGCCACCCTCGTTTTGCTCTAGCAGATCGAGACAATCAGACCGATTAAGAATTCTTTGGCCGCTTTCGGCGGCGAATGGTATTGTCTAATTTATCTCGCAAAAGTGAACAGCGGGCGCGTCAAGCCACCAAGTCAGCTACCTCAACTCATTCCCCTACCGGTCTCTGGACTGGTTGTACCACCGTATCCATTCTGCGGCCTTGAAGAAGTGTCGATGCACAGATTCTGAATCTGATCGAAGCGCGAGGGAATGCGTATGACCCAGTTCTACGAAGAAGCTGAAGCCAGTCGTGTTCTGACTCTGGAAGAAGTCACAAACCTCACGGAGGAAGGCGGCAAGCCCGCCGACACCCTCATGAACGTCGTGGCCCTGATTGCCACGCGATTCCACACAGACGTCTGTTCGGCCTATCTGCTGGAGCCCGACCGCTCAAACCTTGTGCTGGCTGCGACCCTCGGTCTGCACCCACGCTGCATTGGAACCTTGCGCATGCCGCTTCAGGAGGGCCTCACGGGCCTGGTCGCGGAGCAGGTCGTCCCGGTGGCAGTCGCCGATGTCCGCAATCATCCCCGCTTTAAATACTTCAAGGAATCGGGAGAAGAGGAGTATTTGTCCTTCCTTGGCGTTCCGCTCGTCGATCGCGGTATCCTGCAAGGCGTGCTGATTGTGCAAACGAAGGAAGCACGGGTTTTTCGCGAGGATGAGATTCGCATGCTAGCCGAGGCTGCAGGCGAAGTTGCTCCCGTGGTCAGCGAAGCGCGTACCCTCGATCGATTCATTGCGCCGGCACAGGAACGCCTTTGGTCCCTCGCCCGCAACTTGTGGTGGTGCTGGGATTCTGAATGCGTCTCCCTATTTCGCGATCTCAACCCCACGCGCTGGCGTGAATTGAACCAGAATCCCATCGCGCTATTGAATGAACTTCCTCTCGGCGAAATCGAGCGCCGCGCCGCGGAGATGTCGTTGCACAGCCGCATCAACTATGTCTATCGCCGCCAGCAGGAGTATTTGAAAGCCGAGAACACCTGGGGTGGTGAGCATGCCGCGCTTTTGCGGACACGCCCTGTCGCGTATTTCTCAGCCGAATTCGGCCTGCACGAATCGTTGCCGATTTACTCCGGCGGACTTGGCATTCTGGCCGGCGACCACATCAAGAGCGCATCCGATCTCGACATTCCCCTTGTTGGAATTGGACTCTTTTATGGCCAGGGATATTTCCTGCAACGGCTCGATCAGAGCGGCTGGCAGAAAGAAGAGTATGTCCATACCGACGTAAATCAATGTCCGATTCAGCCCGCGATTGGCGAAAACGGCGAACCGGTTGTGGTAGAAATCCAAACGCGCGGCGGCTCTATCCGAGCAAAGGTTTGGCGCGTGAAAGTCGGACGCTGCGATCTTCTCCTGCTTGACTCGAACGTAGAAGGCAATGCACCCGAAGATCGTGAGCTCACTTCGCGCCTCTATGGCGGCGATGGGCGCACCCGCATTCGTCAGGAACTTCTGCTGGGCGTGGGCGGCTTCCGCGCGCTCCGGGCCATGGGCATTTCGCCGGGGGTTCTTCATCTGAACGAGGGCCACAGTGGATTTGCAGTCCTCGAGGCTATCCGCAGCCGCATGCAGGAAGAGGGCCTGGACTTTATGACCGCGGCGAGCCAGATTCCGCGCGAAGTTATCTTCACCACCCACACCCCGGTTCCGGCAGGCCACGACCGGTTCAACGCCGATCTGATCGAAGAGCACCTGGGCCCGCTGCGCGACCAGCTTGGACTCTCGCACGACAACTTGATGGGCTTTGGGCGCGTCAGCTCCAACGATTATCAGGAACAGTTCTGCATGACGGTCCTGGGGCTGAAGCTTTCGCGCCGCGCCAATGCAGTTTCATCGCTGCATGGCGAGGTTTCGCGCGCGATGTGGTGGCCCCTCTATCCGGAAAAACCGCAGGACGCCGTGCCCATCGGCCACGTCACCAACGGCGTTCATGTCCCCTCGTGGCTCGCGCCGCAGATGTGCCGCCTTTACGACCGCCATCTCGGCGTTGGCTGGCAAGTGAAGAGCGGCTCTGCGCGCACCTGGGAAGGCATCGAAACCGTGGACGACGGCGAACTCTGGGAGACGCACCTGTCGCTCAAGTCGCGCATGATCGAGTTCGTGCGCCGTCGCGCCTGTGAACAGGCGGAGCGCCGGAGTGAGCCGCAAGAGACTCTGCAAACGCTGAGCAAGTTGCTTTCGCCGGATGCGCTCACCATCGGCTTCGCGCGCCGCTTTGCCACCTACAAGCGCGCCAACCTGATTCTGGCCGACATTCAGCGGCTGGCGTCGATGGTCAACGACCCCAAACGTCCCGTGCAATTTGTGTTTGCCGGCAAGGCCCATCCGCACGACGAGCCCGGCAAGCGGGTTCTGCAGCAGATCGCCGAATTGATGCGCAATTCTGAGTTCTCTGAGAAGTTCGTCTTCGTTGAGGACTACGACATCAACGTGGGCCGCTTTCTTGTTCAAGGAGTGGACGTGTGGCTCAATAATCCGCGCCGTCCGCTCGAAGCTTCCGGTACAAGCGGACAAAAAGTCGTGCTTAATGGCGGCTTAAATCTGTCGGTTCTGGACGGCTGGTGGGCGGAAGCATACGACGGCCTCAACGGATTTGCCATCGGCACCGGCAGAACCCACTCCAACATGGATGTGCACGACAGCCGCGATGGCGAAGACCTCTATCGCGTATTGAGAGACGAACTGATTCCGCTCTTCTATCAACGCGATCGCGACGGCCTGCCGCGCGGTTGGATCAAGCGCATGAAGCGCACCATTCGCACTTTGGGCTGGAGATTCAGCGCCGACAGAATGGTGATGGATTACACGCTCAAGTGCTACATTCCCGCGGCCGGAGGAACGTCCAGCGAAATCCGTCCACCCTGCTAGAGCTGTGCGTCCAGGACTAGGTCTCTGACCACTTGTTGTTGTACCAACCTTGGGTGCCCCAGGTCTCGATTCTGAGACCTGGGAGAGCACGAACTCAAGAAACGAATTCACGCGGTCAGAGATCTAGTTGACTATCCCTCCGCCGGCGGGGCTGCTGTAGACCCGCGCAGCACCAGACTCGTCGAGACCAGAAACTCCCGATGGATATTTGCGGATGAAGTTTCTTCGGCCTGTTGGCGAAGTGCTTCGAAGGCGGCGCGCGCCAGGTCACCGCGCGACAAGCGGATCGTGGTGAGCGGCGGCAACGTAAACTCGGCAAAGTCGATATCGTCCAGGCCAATGACCGACAGATCCTGCGGCACGTGCATTCCCTTCAAATAAGCTGCGCGCAGCACACCGATTGCCGTCATGTCGTTCGAGCAGAGAATCGCGGTGGGACCCGCCGCGAGCGCCTGCAGCCGATCGAATCCGGCCACACCGCCCTTGAGCGTATGGTCGCATTCGACGACCCATTTCTTCTGGACGGGCAGACCCACAGCTTCCATAGCCGTGCGGAAATCGTTCTCGCGTGTCATTGCCGAATGGATTTTGTGCGGTCCGGCGAGATAGGCGATCTTGCGGTGCCCCAGTTGAACCAGGTGGTCGATCGCGGCGCGAATACCGGTTGCGTAGTCGAGCAGGATGGTGCTCGTTTTTGGATCATCGAGGCGAAACTCAGCCAGCACAAGCGGGATGTCGTGAAATGAGAGCTGATCGAGAACCGGCTCCTCTTCGCCGAAGGTCAGCATCGCCACTCCCTCGACTTTGCGCTCGATCATGCGCCGCACGCAGGTTGTCAAAACGGCCGGATCGCTGTTCGACGAACTGACCAGGATCTCGTATCCGTGGGCCACCGCGATTTCCTCGAAGCACTGGATCAATTCAGGGAAAAAGGGATTTGTAATGTTCTCGACGATGATCCCGAAAATGCGGCTTCGACCCGAGACAAGGCTGCGCGCGTGGGAGTTGGGAAAGTAGTTCAGCTGTTCAATGGCATGCCACACCCGCTTGGTCAGCCTGTCGCTCACTAAGGGAGAACCATTGATCGTTCTCGAGACCGTTGCAATCGATACCTTGGCCATTGCAGCCACGGCGCGAATATCCGGGGTTTTGTCTAAGGGCTTGCGCGTTCCTTTTCTTGCCACGAGCCAATCCTAAAGCAGAAATGAAATGCAAGTTACATTATCGGCCCAAATTCCGCCATCCCTCGAACGAGGAATACGCGGTGGAAGTAGAACTTGACGCTCCGATGATTTCCTCAAATTCAGGAGTTATCCGACATCAGGAGTCGGAGGTCGCGCAGATTCTGGCCTGTGGGTCCAGTTACAATCGCATCCCCCAAAGAGGTAAACAACGGACAAGCATTGAATGCGCACAGCGACTCCTCTGGATCAAAGCCAAAAGCGCGCGCACGTTCCACCGTGGTAGTGTCGGCGATGGCTCCGGCACTTCGCGTGTTGCCGTCGATGCCATCCGAACCTGCACTCAGCACCGTGAGCAGCTCGCCGGGGTGGTTCGCCAACTCCAGCGCGCATTGCAGGGCAAACTGCTGGTTCCTGCCTCCTGCCCCCGGAGTGCGGTTCATGGTGACCGTCACCTCACCCACGGAAATGAGGCAAAAACGCTTGTGCTCCCTACGCATCTCATGGAACCGATCCAGCAGATAACGCGCTGCGTCGGCGTAATCCCAATCGTCGCAGGAGTTATCGACGGCCGCAAAGAACCCTGCTTTCTCGGCCAGCATCCGCGCCGATTCAACCAAGTCATGACTTGAGAGCAATACCTCAAAAACAGAATCGCGAAACGCTTCCAGCTCGCCGGACATGGCTGCCGCGGTGGTAAATGTGCGCGCGTTGGACGCGATCAGGCGCGGCAGCTTGGGAAGAATGTTTTCTCGCCAGCCCTTGTTTCCCGGCGACTCCGGCAAGTCCATGCGTTCAAAATAAGCGCTCACGGATGAAGGCAGCTTTCCTGCCAGGTCATATTTCTTCAAGACGTCACGGGCATCCGCATTCGTCGAGTGATCGGGCGATGTGGGACCGGAAGACAAGGCGTCCAGTGTGCGCAGCGGGACGTCCGGCAACAGAAGCGAGATCTTCGTCGCCTCCGGAGCGGCAATCGCCAGTCGTCCGCCTTTTACCGCGGAAAAATGTTTGCGCAGGATGTTGACTTCATTGATCGGCGCTCCCGAGGCGATGAGTGCCTCGTGAAATGCGATGGTGTCTTCGAGTCCGATCTGCGGATCAAGAGGAAGGTCGAACATCGCCGAACCGCCGCCCGAAATCAGAAAGAAAATCAGCGTGTCTTTCTTCGCCTTCTTCAGCATTGCCAAGGTCGCGCGGGCCGCGTCAAACGACTCCTCATTGGGTAACGGATGGCCGCCCTCGAAGTAGCCGAAGCGCCAGCTGCGCTTCTTCGGCAAATACTTCGAACAGCAGATGCCTCGCAGTCCATTGCGCCGTTTCATTCGGTCCATCAGGACCTCAAGCATAGGTGTCGCGGCCTTGCCCAGCGCAATGACGAAGATTCGCTTGTAATTGGACAGGTTGATGGTCTCGGGACCGCTGCCGTCGGGAATCAGACGTCTGACCGTGTTTCTTTCGAATTTAAGCCGCCTGTCGAAGGCCGATTCGATGTTGCAAGCTTCCAAGGCTCCGGTAAATATCTCCGCGGCCTCGGCGTGTAATGAATCAAGAGCGGTGTCACTCACGGGCGTCACGGCAATTGCTCCTTGAGCCAGTTCACGAGCTCGTTCTGCATCGCTTCCAGCTGGCCTGCAAAAAAGTGATCGGCGCCCGGTAAGAGCACTAACTTTTTGGGTTCGGCCGTGGTGGCGGCCACACGTTGTAAATCTGCGGCAGGAGCGAACTGGTCGCCGTCGCCGCTCAGAAATAATTTGGGAAAGGGGCATTCCGATAGGAAGGAATAACGATACTCTCGACCTTCCGCGCGAGTCGGAAGTCCGAGAGCTACCAAGGCACGGAGGTCTGTCTGCGCCCTCCGTTCGGTCCTACAGCTACAACAAGCGAGCAAAGCCATGGCTGCTCCAAAGCTGAAACCAACCACGACGACAGGCCGTTTGAATTCGTTTTCAACCCAGTCCAGTGCGGCAAGGACATCTCCAGTTTCCGCTTTGCCATCATGCGTGCCGTCGCTTAGCCCTGTGCCGCGAAAGTTGAAACGCAACACCGGCCAGCAAAGCCCGAACTCTGGCGCGTTGAGCGCCTTCATGGCGTGATAAACCACTTTGTTATGCATCGTGCCACCGCCCTGGGGATGGGGATGGCAGATCACTGCGGCATACGGCGCGTCGGCAGCTCCGTTGTTCAGGAGCGCCTCCAACCTTCCGGCGGGTCCCGTTAAAGTAAGGCTGCGTAATGTCGCGTTCCCGGCTTCTCGACCCGGGGCAGCGGGTGTGAATGTGGAGATCATTCCACACATAATTCTACGCGCAGATTTGTTCGCGCATACATCCTCGTTTCATATAGAAGTAAATCGTTCAAGCATGCTGGCAATAGGATCGATCATTCGGCGTCGTAAACGCCCCCAGGCCGATAAAGCTCCTTCACCCCGTAAGGTATTCTGGCAGCAGCATGTCTGCACCACACCCTTTGGATCCAATCCGGCTTACCCGTGAATTGGTCGAGATCGAATCGACCACCTATCACGAGGGGGCGGTGGGTGAATTTCTGGCGGATTTTCTCGCCGGGCGCGGATGGACCGTGGAAAAGACGCCCGTGCCGCAGCCGCCCGAGAGCGCAACCGCAGGTCCTCGATGGAATATCTACGCGGGCCCTGCCGGCCAGTCGCCCGATCTCGTTTTCTCCACCCATCTGGACACCGTCCCTCCCTATATCCCTTTCACTGAAGATGCAGATTTCATGTATGGCCGT
>Ga0302325_10003115_pt1 | contig 39502 bp, 36 predicted proteins | sample Palsa_T0_2_FD_201948 | JGI IMG/M metagenome (GOLD analysis project Ga0302325, IMG submission 201948) | Peat permafrost microbial communities from Stordalen Mire near Abisko, Sweden - Palsa_T0_2 | ecosystem: Environmental > Terrestrial > Soil > Palsa > Peat permafrost | place: Sweden: Abisko...
TGGCGTTAGGAATCAGCGCCGATCTCCCTCTGATCCCTAACGCCACTGCGCAATAGGTCGGCTCGCGCCCCGGCCCCGCCCCGGCCCCAGCACCGCCCCGGCCCCCGCCCCCGCTAGGGGCGGGCGTCGAAGGTGGGGATGAGTTGGCGGGCGGCGCGAGCTTCGTCCACCCGGCCTACCGGGGTGGTGCGGGGCGCCGAGTGGGCGATGTCGGCGTTCCCCGCAGCCCTGGCCTCGTCAGCGATGCGCTCGAGGGCGTCGGCGAGAGCGACCAGCGTCTCGGGCGACTCCGTCTCGGTGGGCTCGATCATGAGCGCCTCCTCGACGATCAGCGGGAAGTAGACCGTCGGCGCGTGGAACCCCTCCTCCAGCAGGCGCTTGGCCACGTCGGCGGCCCGCAGCCCGGTCTCCTTTTTGAGTGTCGTGGTCGATGCCACGAACTCGTGCATGTTGGGCCGGTCGTAGGGGACGTCGTAGACGTCGCGCAGACGGTGCCGGAGCCAGTTGGCGTTGAGCACGGCCCGCTCGGCGACGCGCCGTAGGCCGTCGCCCCCGTGGGCGAGCATGTAGGACCACGCTCGGGCCAGGGCGAGGGCGTTGCCGTGCCACCCGTGGACGCGCCCGATGGACTGGGCCGGCGTCGACCAGGCGAAGGCCCCGTCGTCGGTCCTGACGGCGCGTGGACCGGGGAGGAAAGGGGCCAGCCGGGCCGTGACGGCCACCGGGCCGGCGCCCGGTCCGCCTCCGCCGTGGGGGACGGCGAAGGTCTTGTGCAGGTTGGTGTGCACGATGTCGAAGCCCATGTCGCCGGGCCGGCACACGCCCAAGATGGCGTTGAGGTTGGCGCCGTCGTAGTACAGCAGGCCGCCGACGGCGTGGACGGCGGCGGCGATCTCGAGGATCTCCTCCTCAAACAAGCCGAGCGTGTTGGGGTTGGTGAGCATGATCCCGGCCACGTCGTCGTCGAGCACGGACCGCAGGGCGGCCAGGTCGACGCAGCCCCGGTCGTCGCTCGGCACGGTGGTCACGTCGTAGCCGCCGAGGGTGACCGACGCCGGATTGGTGCCGTGCGCCGAGTCGGGAATGATGACCCGGCGGCGGCGCTCGCCTTGTCCCTGCGACGCGTGCCACGCCCGCATGAGGAGCAGGCCGGTGAGCTCGCCGGCCGCGCCGGCGGGGGGCTGGAGGGTGGCGGCGGCCATGCCCGTTATGGCGCACAGTGTCTCTTCGAGGCCGACGAGCAGCTCGAGCCATCCTTGGCACATGGCCTCGGGGGCGGCGGGGTGGATGTTGGCCAGGCCCGGCATCGCCGCCGTCTCGTCGCACAACTTCGGGTTGTACTTCATGGTGCAGCTACCCAGCGGGTAGGCGCCGAGGTCGACGGCATACTGCCGGTGGGTGAGCCGGGTGAAGTGGGCGGTCAGGTCGCGTTCGGACACTTCGGGTAGCGGGGGCGGGTCGGCCCGTAGAAACGCGGCGGGGACGAGCTCCGAGGCCGTCCACTCCGGCACGCCGGTCGTGCGGAAACTGGCGGCGACCCGACCGGGCACCGACAGCTCAAACAGGGTGGGCTCGGCCTCGGTCCCCATGAGGGGGATCGACTTGGCTTGACCGCCGGAAGGGGGGCTGATGGCGGGCGCAGTCATCGGATGGCCTTCTCCATGGCAGCGGCAAAACCTTCGATCTCGTCGCGGGTGCGACGCTCGGTCACGGCGATGAGCAGGCCGTGTCCGTCGGCACCGGACAGGTCCGCGGGCTCGATGGGCACCCCGGCCAGGTAGCCCTCATCGGCGAGCCTGGCTACCACCTCCGTCGCCGGCAAGGGCGTCCGGATGGCGAACTCGCGCAACGTCGGCGCCGTCGTCAGCGAGGACACGCCGTCGATGGCCAGCAGGAGCTCCCGCGTCAGTCGCGTACCGCGGGCCGAGCGGATTGCCATCTCGCGAAGCCCGCTAGGGCCCAGCCAGCCGAGCTGGATGGCGCAGCAGACGGCGATGAGGGTCTGATTGGTGCAGACGTTGGACGAGGCCTTCTCCCGGCGGATGTCTTGCTCGCGGGTGCGCAGGGTGGTGACGTAGGCCGTCGTTCCCCGACTGTCGAGCGTCTCGCCGACCAGCCGGCCGGGCAGCCGGCGCACGTGCTCCTGGCGGCAGGCGAACAGTCCGACGTAGGGGCCTCCGAAGCTGAGCGGGGTGCCAAACACCTGACCTTCGCCCACCGCCACGTCGGCGCCATACTCGCCGGGCGAGCGGAGCAGACCTACCGCCACCGGGTCCATCACGACGACGAGCAGCGCGCCGTGCGCGTCGGCCACCGCTCGGGCCTCGGTCAGGTCCTCGATGACGCCCAGGTAGTTGGGATACTGCACGACGACGGCCCCGGCCCGCCCGGCGTCGGTCGGCCAGGCGGTGAGGCCAGAGCCAGAGCCCGAGCCAGAGCCAGACCCGGGCCCGGACCCGGACCCAGACCCAGACCCAGAGCCGGACCCGGACCCAGCCAGCGGCACGGGCCGGATCTCATGCCCGGTCCCCGTCGCCATGGTCGCCAGCACCTCCCGAGTCCGGGGGTTGACCCCTTCGGAGACCAGGACCAACTGGTTGCCGGCGGCGGCGACGGCGAGGTTGACGGCCTCGACCGTGGCCGTCGCCCCATCGTAGAGGCTGGCGTTGGCGATCGGCAGCCCGGCCAGACGGGACACCATCGTCTGGTACTCGAAGAGGGCCTGCAGGACTCCCTGGGCCACCTCGGGCTGATACGGCGTGTAGGCGGTGACGTACTCGGCGCGGTAGGCGACCCGCTTCACGACGGAGGCCACCTCGTGGTCGTAGGCGCCGGCACCGGCGAAGCAGATGAGCTGGCGATTGGCGCTCGCCAGGCCCGCCATCACCGCCAGGGTGTCGGGCTCCGACAGCCCCGGCTGCACGGCCAGGTCGCCGGCAGCCAGCCGGAAGGCGGCGGGGACGACATCGAACAGTTCGTCGACCGACGACAGCCCGCAGAAGGCGAGCATGTCGGCGACCTCGGCGTCGGTATGGGGGGTGAAGTCAGCCATCAGGACCTCTTGGGCAGGAACGGGAGGGACACGACCTCAGCAGCCAGGGGGCGGCCACGCACATCGATGGTGACCGGCGTGCCCGCGGTGACCGCCGGCGGCAGGAAGGCCATGGCGATCCCCTTGCCGAGCATGGGCGAAAAGTTACCGCTCGTGATGTGACCCAGCGTCACGCCGTCGGCCACGACGGCGTAGCCGTCCCGCGCCGGCTGCCGGCCCTCCGAGACGAGCCCGGCGAGCAGGCGGGCGGGACCGCGATCGCGCTCGGCCGCCAGAGCCTCTCGCCCTTGGAAGGTCGGCTTGTCCCACGCGACGACCCAGCCGAGACGGGCTTGCAGCGGCGTGATACCGGGGCCCAACTCATGACCGTGGAGGGGCAGCGCGGCCTCGAGCCGCAGGGTGTCGCGAGCGCCGAGGCCCGCGGGCGGGATGCCGGCATCGAGCACCACCTGCCAAAACCGGGGGGCGGCCTCGGCGGGGACGGCAACCTCCACGCCCGGCTCGCCCGTGTAGCCGGTGCCGGCGGCGACGCACGGTACGCCCTCCCAGTCGAAGCGCAGGACCGCGAAACGGGGCACGGCCGCGGCCGCGGGCGCGATCGGCGCCAGCAGGTCCCGCGCCGCCGGACCCTGAATGGCGATGACGGCGCGCGAGGAAGTCACGTCGCGGGCGTCGACTCCGGAGGCTTGCAGGGCGCCGACCACTCGCGACGTGTTGGACGCGTTGGGCATGACGTCCCACGTCGTCTCGTCGACCCACCACACGATGATGTCGTCGAGGACGCTCGCGTCGTCCGGATCGAGCAGGTGCGTGTACTGCGCCCGCCCCGGCCCGACCTTGCCGAGGTCGTTGGTGAGGGTCTCCTGGAGCCGCTCGTAGGCGGCCGGCCCGGTCACACGCACCGTGCCGAGATGGCTCACATCGAAGGCGACAGCTCGCTCCCGACAGGCCCGGTGCTCGGCCAGGGTGCCGGACGGATAGGCCAGCGGCATGTCCCAGCCACCGAAGGGCACGAGCTTGGCCCCGAGCGCCCGATGGGAGGCGTCGAGCGGCGAGCAGCGAGTGGTCACCCGCCGATCCTACCGACGCCGGCGACCGCCCCCGACGGCCCCGGCCGCCCCCGACGGCCCCCGCCGCGCCCCGCCGCGCCCGACGGCCCCAGGCGGCCGCCCGCTCACGCGGGCGCGCGCGGGCGCCTCAGTCGTCGTCGAACCGCAACGGCCGAGGCTCCTGGTCGTCCAGCGTCATCCCCGCGAACTGCGACGGCTCTTCGAGCCCGTACTTGACCAACAGGTTGAGATAGTCACGCTGGTACAGGACCTTGACCTTCACTTCAGGGTGCAGTTCGGCGAGGCGGCGCACCTTGCGATTTTTCTTCGTCACCAGCTTCTGGTTGAGGGTCGTGATCTCGATGTAGAGGTCGTACGCCGGCAGGTAGAAGTCGGGGCTGAACGCCTGGACGGCCTGACCCTGACGGTCCCACTCCAACACGAACGTGCTCGGCTCGTACTCCCACGCGATGCCGTAGAAGTCGAGCAGTTTGGCGAACTGCCGCTCCGAATTGTGGGCGAACCTGGTCCCTTCGGCTCGACTCGGGCCGACCGGAGCGGGTGCACGCAGCGATGTCTCCCCGACGTCGGCCCCCTCGGGGTCGGGATCGACTGGATCGATCGCTGCGCCAGCGCTGCCGGCCAGTCCCCTAACCCCCAGCCGCGCGAGGGACGGCGCTCACGGCAGCGTCGACGGGCGTCAGATCGTGGATGGCGGCGTCGAGCTCGGAGACGACGCCGGACAGCGGAACGATGTTGAGCACGCCCTGCCCGCCCTTGAGCAAATCGATGATCTGCTCCCCGCTGGTCGCCAGCAGCGATTGCGTGCCGTTGAGGACCAGGTTGGCCGTCGTCACATCCTCGCCGCTACGACGCAGCACCTCGAGGGCACGCCGGGCGCTGTGCAGGGAGATGCCGGCATCGAGCAGCCGCTTGATGACCTTCAGCTCCAGCAGGTCCCGGTACGAGTAGAGCCGCTGCGTCCCGCTGCCCTTGGCCTCGCTGATCGACGGGCAGAGCAGCCCGGTCCGGGCCCAATAGTCGAGCTGGCGGTAGGTGATACCGACCACCTTGCATACCTGTGGACCGCGAAATCCCTCTTCGGCCATGGGGACGTGCCTCCGGCGATTGACAGGGGCGTAGTTACGCCCGTGTGAGCAGGGTACGGGGCCGGAGCCGCGACGTCAACGTCGGGGGAATGTGGCCGGTGTTGGAACGGCCATATTCTCCATGATTGGTCGAGGGTTTCTAGGAGGCGAAATCCTCTGGCCGGATGCCCTCGATGAAGTCGTGGAACTGCTCGACGAGCTCGTCGGCGTCCTCGGCTTCGGGCTCTTCGTCGGGGGGCTTGCCCTCGGCGTCGAGCAGGCTGTCGGCGGCGAAGATCGGGCTGCCGGTCCGCGCGGCGAGCGCGATCGCGTCCGACGGACGCGCCGAGACGACGTGATGCTGGCCACCGATGGCGAGGTGCAGCTCGGCGATGAACGTGCCGTTGCCCTTGCTGTCGAACTGCACCTCGGTGACGACGACCCGCTCCAGTTCGGCACCCAACGCCTGGAGCGTGTCGCGGAACAGGTCGTGGGTCATCGGGCGCGGCACAACACTGCCGCGCATGGCCTTGACGATGGCCTCCGCCTCCGGACTGGCGATGAAGATGTAGAGGATGCGGCGAGCGCCGCCCGCCTCTTGCAGCAAGACCACCGGCGTCTGGGCCGGCATCGACACCCGGACGTCAGCAAGGTGCATCTCGACCATGGCCAACGCTACCTCTCGAAGAGCTGTTGGACATGCGCATCGGGATCGGCGCGCAGGGCGTCAAGGTCTCCGGAGACAACGACATCGAGATTGCGGTAGCGCTCGGCGAAGTCGAGGCCGTAGCCGAGGACAAACTCGTCGCCGATCTCGAAGCCGACATAGCGCACCGGTGTGGGCACGATCCTGCGGCAGCTCTTGTCGAGGAGCACGCACGCTTCGAGGGAGCGCGGCGAGCGGCGGGCGAGCTCGCCCAGCAAATAGGTGAGGGTCAGCCCAGTATCGATGATGTCCTCGACGAGCACGACGTCGCGGTCGGACACGTCGGCGTCGAGATCCTTGACGATGCGGACGCGGCCGCTGTCCGGCGCGTAGGACGAGATGCTCAGAAAGTCGATCTCGACCGGGACCGTGATCTCCCGCACCAGATCGGCGAAGAAGCACACGCTCCCCTTGAGCACGGCGACCAGCACCAGCCCGTCGGGATAGTCGGCGGACAACTCGGCACCGAGCCGACGGACTCGACCATGAAGGTCGTCGCTGGCGATGAGGACGCGGGCGGCCACCGGCGAGTGCCTAGGGAGCGCCGGTGTAGTCGCGCAGCACCTGGCGGAGGGTTGCGACTCGCATGGCATGACCGAGGCGGCTCAGCTCCAGCAGCGTCTCGACTGCCTGGCGCCGGGCTTGGGGGTTGCGCTGCTTGAGCATGGGTGTGACGACTTGTTCGTAGAAGGCGGCCTCGCGCTCGACTGCCGTCTTGTACATCCGCAGATGGCGCGCCTCGACGCCGAAGCTGCGGAAGGCGGCGGCGACGCACGCGATCTCTACGCAGTCGGCGTCGTAGTAGGTGGTGCCGGCGATCCGCCGACCGGTGAGCAGACCGAAGCGTTCGAGCTCGGTCACATTGGCCGGCGTCAGGCCGCTGAGCTCGGCCAGCTCCTCGATCGTCATGCTCACCGGGTCGGCCGTGCCACCGACGAGGTCGGCGGCGACCAGCTCGAGCTTGGGCGAAGGCGCGTCTACCGCGGCCGGGGCCGCGGCCGGCGCGGGCGCCGGGACCGGGGCCTCCGCCGGGCGGGCCCCGGTCGCCCGAGATCCGGTCCGGCCCGACGCGCGAGTGCCACCCCGTCGACCATCGGCCGGCCCGCTGTCGGTCGGTGCGCTCTCAGGCGGCACGCCCTCGGCCGACGCGCTCTCCTGGGGCGCGCTGGGCGCGACAACCGGGGCCGGGGCCGGAGCCGGGGCCGCGGCGGGCGGCGTCTCGCCGGCGGGCATGCCGTCGTCGAAGAGGGTCGGGTCGGCGTCGAAGCCATCGCCTTCGACGCCCAGGCGGCCCTTGATCACCTTCAGCGGGAGGTAGTGCTCGTGTTGGGCTCGGAGGATGAAGCGCAGGCGCTCCATGTCCGCTTCGTAAAACTTGCGGTATCCCGACGGCGTGCGCTCGGGGTCGAGCAGTCCCTGACTTTCGAGGAAGCGGATCTTGGAGATCGTGAGGTCGGGGAATTCTTCTTTGAGCTGGTCCAGGACCTGTCCGATTGAGCTGTAGGTGCGCTCGCTCACCCTCACGCCTCGCCGGTGAGCTCGCCGGTGAACAAGACCAACTTGAACTTGCCGATCTGGATCTCGTCACCGTGGACGAGGGCCGAGTCATCAGTGCGCTCCCGGTTGACATAGGTCCCGTTGAGCGAACCGACATCGACCACGCGGTAGCCCTCCCCTGCCCGGCGGAACTCAGCGTGCCGGCGGCTCACGGTGATGTCATCCAAGAAGATGTCGCTCTCCGGGTGGCGACCGGCCGCGGTGACGTCGGCCTCGAGAACAAACTTGGAGCCGGCGTTGGGGCCGCGCTTCACGACGAGCATCCCCAGGCCGTCGGGCAGCTCGTCCAGGGTGACGGTCAGGGCGTCTTCGGCGGCGGGCTCACCGCCTGCCTCCACCGCCTGGAAGGTGATCGTGTGCTCCTCCCCCACCTCGAGTGCAGCGCCGCAGGAGGAGCAGAAGTTGGACGCCGACGGATTGCGATGGCCGCACTGGTTGCAGAACACGCCGCTCATGGTGCTCACCCCGCTCCGACGCTAGCCGCCACGACCGACCGATCCCCGCTGCCGCCGCCCGGGCCCTAGCCGATGAGCTTGCGGTAGGCCTCAGCGTCGAGCAGGCCGGCGAGCAGCGACTCGACCGCCGCCGGGTCCGCGACCTCGATCACGCAGATCCAACCTTCCCCGTACGGGTCGTCATTGAGACGCTGTGGCGTCTCCCCCAGCTCGCCATTGACCTCCACCACGGTCCCGGACACCGGGGCATAGATGTCCGACACCGACTTGGTCGACTCCACCTCGCTGAACGACCCTCCGGCGGTGACCGCCGCGCCCAGCTCCGGAAGTTGGACGAAGACGATGTCCCCCAGCGCATCCTGGGCGTAGTCGGTGATACCCACGCGGAGGCGGTCGCCGTCCCGGCGGACCCACTCGTGGTCGGCTGTGTAATGCAGGTCGTCCGGCACGTTCATGGCCGAGACCCTAGTTGCGGACGCGCTAGCGGAGAAGCTGTCGCATCCGTCGGGCGTACTCCTGAGCCAGGGCACGGGCGGCGCCGTCCGTCGGGCCCTCGGCCCAGACGTGGGTGACGGGGTCGTCGGGATCGGGCAGGATCAGCGCCCATCCGTCCTCGTGGATGACTTTGACGCCATCGACGAGCACGAGCGGCCGATCCCCCGTGCGCTCGACAAGGCTGCGCATGACCAGGCCCTTCTGTTCCCAGGGGGTCACGACCGTCTCGTGCGAGACGTGCACGCGGGGGATGGAGTGCACCACGTCGGACAGCCGCCGGCCGCTGGCGGCGAGGAGGCCCAGCAGGTTGACGAGGGCGGCAACGGCGTCGAAGGCGGGCAGGAAGGCCGGGAAGATGTAGCCACCGTCCTGACTCCCGGCGAAGATCACGCCGCCCTCGGCGGACTTGTCCATCAGGTCGGCGGCCGAGAGCTTGGTCCACACGATCTGACCTCCCGACTCCTCGACCAGCGCCTCGGCCACGCGGCTCACGGCCACCGGCAAGGCGACCATCGAGTTGGGGTGGAGGGAGGTGACGAGGCTCAAGATCGACAGCAGCGTCTCGTCGTGGGTCAGCACGTGGCCTGAGTCGTCGACCAGGGTCAGGCGTTCGCCATCGGCGTTTAGGACAGCGCCGAGATGGGCGCCGGACACCTTCACCAGCCGCACGACCTGCTCGGCGTGGGCGCTCGCGTCAAGGGTCGCGGCCTGGGACGTGGCCGCATAGGGGTTGTTGGCGAGGACCTCGGCACCGAGCTTGGCCAGCACGCTCGGCATCACGAAACTCGTGGTGCCGTAGGAGTAGTCCAGCACGATCTTCAAGTGAGCGGCAGTGATCGCCTCGGTCGGGACGGTGGCCATCAAGCCGGCCGTGTAGTACTCCAGGGCGCGAACCGGGTAGCCGATGTCACCGATGTCAGCGGCGAATGATCGCCGGAAGTCCTCCCGGTAAAAGAGGCGCTCGATCTTGCGCTGCGCGCCGTCATCCAGGTCAATGCCTTCGGCGTCGACAAACCCGATCGCCACCGACTCGGGGGCGTCCGCTACGAGCCGGACGGTCACGCCGCCCTGGGCCCGAGCCGATCGCACCTGGAACCTGGTGAGCGGGACGGTGGCGGCCTCGAGGTCGACGACGTTGATGCCCGTCGCGTTGAGTCCGACCATGACCGCTCGTTTGAGGGCGCGAGCGACTCGGCTCGAGTCGCGCGAGCACACCACGGTGGCGCCCTTCTTGAGCGACGTCCCGTAGGCCATGGCCACCTTGACGGCCAGCTCCGGCGTGACGTCGACGTTGGCGAGGCCGGAGACACCGTGCCGGCCGAAGAGATGCCGGGCGCCGCGCGACTCCCACACGATCGACGAGTTGATGATGGCGCCCGGCTCGACGGTCTTGAACGGGTAGACCTTCACTCCGGGGTTGAGCACGGCGTGCTCGCCGACGAAGCACTGGTCGCCCAGGACAACGCCTTCCTCGCAACGGGCCCCGCGGCGAAGGTCGCCCGACCGGCCGATCACGGTCCCTCGGAGTCGGACCGATGGTCCGAGGTAGGTGTTGTCGTGGACCACGGTGTGCTCGAGATAACAATCGGCTCCGACCAACACGTTCGCACCGAGCACGGTGTACGGGCGCAGGTGGGCGCCCGCTTCGATGCGGCAGTAGTCGCCGATGATGGCCGGGCCGTCGAGGCGAGCGGTGGGGTCGACCTCAGCGCCCTCGCCGAGCCAGATGCCGTCGCCCAGGCGGAACCCGTTGATCTCCACCTCGACCTTGCCGTCGAGCACGTCCTGGTGGGCCCGGCTGTAGGCCTCGAGCGTGCCGACATCCTCCCAGTAGCCGTCGAGCACCTTGCCGTAGACGGGATGCCCGGCGTCGAGCAGGGCCGGGAAGACGTCGGAGGAAAAGTCCACGGGCTTGCCGTCGGCGATGAAGTCGAACACGGCGGGCTCCAGGACGTAGATCCCGGTGTTGATGGTGTCGCTGAACACCTGCCCCCACGTGGGCTTCTCCAAAAACCGTTCGACCGTCCCGTCGGGCCGGGTGATCACGATCCCGAACTCGACCGGGTCCTCCACTCGCCGCAGGCCGATGGTGGCCGCGGCCTTGGTCTGCTCGTGGTAGGCGACGAGAGCGGTCAGGTCGATGTCGGTGAGGACGTCACCGGAGATGACGAGGAACCGCTCGTCCAACTCGTCCATGGCGTTGCGCACCGACCCGGCCGTACCGAGGGGAGACTCCTCGGTCGCGTAGCGCATCTGCACGCCGAACTCGGATCCGTCGCCGAAGTAGTTGCGAATGGCCTGTGGCAAGAAGGCGAGCGTCACCACAATGTCGGTGAAGCCGTGCTGGCGGAGCAGGGTGACGATGTGCTCCATCATCGGCTTGTTGGCCAACGGCATCATCGGCTTGGGGATGTTGGAGGTCAACGGCCTCAGCCGCGTGCCCTCGCCCCCCGCCATGATGACGGCCTTCACGGGCGGGCCTTCACGGCGCGGGCCTTCACGGCGCGGGCCTTCACGGGCGGGCCTTCACGGCGCGGGCGGCTCGGCCTTCGGCGAGGGCGGTGCGGGCCAAAGGGATGTACAGCAGCAGCGCATACAGGCCCAACGCCATACCCGGAATGGCGAAGACCCATGCGGCGTCGCCGCCGATCCGATGCCAGTCGGCGTTGGAATGTCCACACAGGAAGAGCGGGAACGCGACCATCAACCCGAGCGTCCCGGCCTTCCCGAACCAGGTCACGTCGATCCGCTTGGCGCCAAGGGCGGCGAGGATCAGCACGGTGCCGGCAACGAGCACTTCCCTCGTCAGGGCGACGACCGCCACCCACACGGGAACAGCCCCGACATAGAGGATGGCGCCGACCCCGCCGATGAGCAGCAGCCGGTCAGCGATGGGATCGAGGACCTTGCCCAAGTTGGACACCTGGTGCAGGTGCCGGGCGGCGTAGCCGTCGATCCAGTCGGTGCCCCCCATGACGGCCAGGACCCACGCGGCGGCGTACCAGTCGTGCGGCCGGTGCACGAGGATCAGGCGCAGGAAGATCGGGAGTAGGCACAACCGCACGACCGTGACGGCGTTGGGGATCGTGAGAATCCTGTCCTCCCCCCCGGTTGTGCTCACGCCCTAAGTGTACGGGCCGGGCGCTCGCACGTAGCTGGTTAGGACCACGTCGACCTCCGTCTCGAAGCCGGCGCCGGCGGCGGCACGCAGCCGGTCTTCGATGTCGGGCGGCGCATGCCATCGGTACGGAGTCATGGTGAACAGGTCCACGAGAGCGTCGGCATCGTCGATCATCAAGGGGAACGTTGCCGTTGCCGACCCCGCCGGCGCGAACCACGCCGACGCTGCCCGCAACGGGTCCTTGACCTCATGCGGCCGACTCTCGGCGTAGACCAATGCTCGCAGGGCGCCCAAGTGACGCGACCCGGGATGGACGGCGACGACCGTGCCTCCGGGACGGACCACACGGGCCAGCTCGTCGGCCATCACCGGCCCGAAGATGTCGACGGCCACGTCCACCGAAGCGTCGGCGAGCGGGAGGTCGGCGGCGCTGGCGACCGCATACCACCCGCCCCCGTGGGCGGCGGCGGCCCGGCTCACCGCCGGCTTGGACACGTCGATCCCGGCCACGCTCACGTCGGGCCCATCGGCCCCGGCGATCCGACGCGTGTAGTAGCCCTCCCCGCAGCCGACGTCGAGGATCAGGGGCAACCCCCCGATCCGTTCGGCCGCGGCGAACGCGGCGCGACTCACCACGTGCGACACGAGGTTGCTCACGCGGTCGTAGCGGCCCGTGGCCAACCACCGTCGACGCGCCTCCACCATCTCCTTGCTGTCGCCCGGCTCGCGGCTACGGCGCTGACCGGCGACAAGCAGGTTGACGTAGCCCTGGCGGGCCACGTCGAAGCTGTGGCCGGCGCTACACGACAAGACCTGAGCGTCGGCCGCAGTCAGGGCCTCCCGGCAAGCCGGGCAACGCCAGGGGGGCCGGAGGTCCGCCCTCAGTTGCGAGGAACCTGACTCCAGGGCAGGTCCTTGTCGACGCGCGGCTCACCCGGTAGTCCCAGGACTCGCTCGCCCAGGATGTTGCGCATGACCTCCGACGTCCCACCCTCGATCGAGTTGGCCCGGGCCCGGAGGAACGACTTGGTCACGTCGCCGGTGAACCCGACGAACTGCGGTCGGCGCATCTCGTAGGACCCGTACAACATGCCGTCGGCGCCCAGCAGGTCGATGCACAGGTTGTAGATGGTCTTGTTGAGCTCGGCTGAAGCCAGCTTGCCGACCGAACCCTCCGGGCCGGGGATCCCGATCTTGCGCGTCTGCGAGGCCCGGATGTTGGTGAGCCGGGCCGCTTCGGCGCGAATCCAGAGATCGACCAGGCGGTCTTTGAGGACGAGGTCGTCGCTGCCCTTGTGACGCTCGTCCCACAGCCGGACGGCCTCGGCGATGGCGCCCGAGCCGCGGGCGGCGATGCCACCGCCGATGGAGACGCGCTCGTTCATCAACGTCGTGAGCGACACGTGCCACCCCTCGCCGACGCCGCCGAGGCGCTCGGAGTCGGGGATGCGGACGTCGGTGAAATAGACCTCGTTGAACTCGGCTTCTCCGGTCATCTGACGCAGAGGCCGGACCTCGACGCCGGGGCCGTGCATGTCGACCACGAAATAGGTCATGCCCCGATGCTTCGGGGCCTCCGGGTCGGTCCGGGCGACCAGCATCCCCCAGCGGGCCAGGTGGGCCACGGTCGTCCAGACCTTCTGACCGTTGACGATCCACTCGTCGCCATCCCTGACGGCGCGGGTCGACAGGCTGGCCACGTCGGAGCCGGCGCCCGGCTCACTGAAGAGCTGGCACCACACCTCCTCGCCGGTGAACAGCGGGCGGAGGTAACGGCGACGTTGCTCCTCACTGCCGTGGGTCACAACGGTGGGCGCGCCCATCCCATACCCGATCGGGTTGCGAAACATCGACAGTGGCGCCCCCGCGGCCCGCAGCCGAGCGGCGGCCGTCTCCTGCATCTTCGGGCTCAAGCCTAGGCCTCCGCAGCCCTCGGGGAAGTGGACCCAGGCCAGACCCAGGTCGTACTGGGCACCGAGAAACTCGACCACCGGCGTCGAGTCGGGCGGCCGCTCCGACAGCAGTTGATCGACCAGAGCGCCAACCCGCCGCTCGTCGGCGGAAAGGTCGGTGGCGGATGCTTCGGTCACGGTGCTCATAGCTCTCCTCCGCAGCCCGGGTTTCGGCGTGGGTCGCGGCGATGCTACCGAGGCCCGCGTGGATCCGCTCGGGGAACCACTGGGTAGCGCCGTCATCAGGGATGCGGGGTCCGCCGTACAGGCTCCGTTAAGCTGCTCGGCCGTGAGCGGAGGGCATGCGCGCGCCATCGGGCGTCGTACCGATGGCTTGAGCACGCGTCACCGCCGCCAGGCGGCCGGCGCCATCGGCGCGCTCGGCATGATCGTCATCCTCATGGTCCTCACCACGCCGACCGGCCCGTTTCACCACTCCGCCGCCCGTCACCCGTCGACGCCGGGCGGGACCGTCCCCGTACGCATCAGTGGAGATCCGGCCGCCCTCGTACCGGTCACATTCCCCGCGCCTGCCGACACGACTCCGATCCCCTCCTCCCCCGCCACGGCCAGCGGCGATGCCACCCTGGGCCAATTCGGGGAGCAGACACATTGGGTCGTCGCCGAGAACTCGCTCCCAGGCACGACGGCCTGGCAGATCACCGACCCGCCGCCGCCGTCGATATCGATTGCCGGCTACGCCAATCAGGTGTCCGCCATCCCCGGCGAGACGGTCGAGCTGTACGTCGACACGATGTCATCCCAGTACCAGGTGCAGGCCTACCGGATGGGCTATTACAACGGCACCGGCGCCCGCCTCGTCTGGCAGTCCGTCGAGCTGGCCGGCCAGGTGCAGCCCGCCTGCACGCTGACCAGCGGGATCAACATGGTGGCGTGCGACGACTGGTCGCCATCGGTATCGATCCCGATCACGACGGCGTTCGTCCAGGGCGACTACCTCTTCAAGTTGGTGGGCTCCGACGGCGGCCAGAGCTACGTGCCGCTCACCGTCACCGACCCCACCAGCACCGCGGCCTACCTGATCAAAAACGACATCTATACGTGGCAGGCGTGGAACCCCTACGGGGGCTACGACTTCTACGCAGGCGTGGGCAACTGCGGCCATTCGTACCCGATCTGCTCGCGCGCCCGCGTCACATCGTTCGATCGTCCCTACGCCTACGGCCAAGGGGCCGCCGACTTCCTGGGGAACGAATACCCCTTGGTCGAGTTCGCCGAGCAACAAGGCCTCGACGTCACCTACGCCACCGACGAAGACGTCGCCACCGACCCGGCGATCCTCCTGCGACACCGCGCCGTGCTGTCACTTGGGCACGACGAGTGCTGGTCGCTCCCGGAGCGGCAGGCCGCGGTGAGCGCCCAGGAGGCCGGCGTCAACATCGTCTTCTTCGCAGCCAGTCCCGTGTTGCGTCACGTCCGGATGCAGGCGTCCCCGCTCGGCAACGACCGGGAGGAGGTCGACTACCGCGACGCATCGGAGGATCCCCTCAACGGTCACGGCGACCCCCTCGAGGTGACCGGCAACACGTGGAGCTCGCCGCCGGCCAACTGGTCCGAGGTGTCCTTCGTCGGCGAGTCCTATGCCGGGTATCTGGAGCCGGGCGCCAGCCCGGTCCCGTTCGTCGTTGCCGATCCGTCGGCGTGGATCTTCAAAGGAACGGGCCTCACGGAGGGCAGCTCCATCCCCGGCGTCCTGCTCTCCGACTTCGATCAGTACGACCCCGGGATGCACCCGGCCAATCTGGAGATCCTCGGCCACTCCCCCATCCCGGACCGTGACGTGCAGACATCGCGCCGCGACATCGCCTCCGATATGACCTACTACACCGATCCCATCAGCGACGCCGGGACTCTCGACACCGGCACCAACAACTGGATCCCCTCCATGCAGCCCTGCGGTGACGCCGCGTGTGACGGCCAGCCCATCGAGCAGATCACCGGCAACCTGCTGTGGTTGTTTGGCCAGGGGCCGGCCGGGCAAACGGTGCCGTCGGTGGCCAACTGGCAGACCATCTATTAGCTCGTGGCGGGCGTCGGGCGCGTCAGGCGGTGACGACCATGGCGTCGCCGCTGTGGACGGTTCGCCAACCGGGGGTGGGCTCGCCCGGCGCCGGAAGGTCGGCGGCGTCACCGATCGACTGTTGGAGCATCCAACCGTTGGCGCCCCGGATCCGATAGCAGGCCGCGAAGCTGCCGCCATCCGGCCGACCATCTACCACCGTGATGGCGTGGTCACCCACCCGGACGAGGCAGGCGGTGGGACTCTCGAACACCTGCCACAGGCCGTCCGCTCCGGGCAGGCGGACCCACACCTCCTCATAGGGGAGGGGACCTGAAGGCGTGGAGAACGTGCCCCGTTCGACGAGGACCCCGTTCTCCGACGTCAGGTCGCCGACGTCGTCAGGACTCGGCAGCTCCGAGCCCATGAGATCGAGATGGCGCGTCCATCGGTATCGCTCCCCATCCCAGCCGCTCCAGCCGGTGAAACAACCCTCCTCGGCGGCGGGATGGAACGGAATGCGCAAATCGGCATAGCGGGTGCCGGCCTGCAACCACACGACCAGCTGCGTCTCGAACCTGGGCCCGTTGTCGATGGAGACGGATTGACGCCCCCACGCCCCATGGACGAGATCCGGCGCGGTCACGAGGCTGCCGGCGAGCTCATTGGCGCGATCATCCGCCGGGGATGTTTCGCCATCGGTTAGAGCGTGTTACCGCTCGATAATCAAATCCTGGCGGCAGTCTGACGCCGGCTCGGGCGCCCGACTAGCGTCGCTCCGTGCTTCGCCGTCGCTGCTGGGTCGCCGGCCTCGTCGTCCTCCCCGTCGCCGCCATGATCCCGGCCGCGCAAGCGCAATCGCGCCTCGCGGCGTTCGTGCCGCCCGCCCCTGCCGTGTTGGTGAGCAGCGTGGCCCAGCCCAGCGGGCCGGGCTACAACGCTGCCCTCGTCCACCTCGACGTCGCCGTCGGGCCGCGCGACACCACGACCTGCAACATCGTGGGTGAGCTTCTCGTCCCGACCGACGCGTCGGCCGCCCACCCCGTGCCGGTCATCCTGACCACCAACGGCTTCGGCGGCTCCTACCTCGATCAGGTCGCCATGGCCGAGTACTTCGCTCCCCTCGGTTATGCGACGCTCACCTACTCAGGTCTTGGCTTTGGTGGCAGCGGCTGCCAGATCGAGCTCGACGACCCCGAGTGGGACGGCGAAGCTGCATCGCAGCTCATCTCCTATCTCGGCGACCTGCCCGAGATCCTGCGCGACGGACCAGACGATCCCCGCGTCGGGATGGTCGGCGGGTCCGAGGGAGGCGACATCCAATTCTCGACCGCAGCCATCGACCCTCGCCTCGACGCCCTGGTCCCCATGATCACGTGGGATGACCTGGCCTACTCCCTGGCCCCCGACAACGCCGACGCCAATTTCAACGACACCGAGCCGGGTGTCCTCAAGTACGAGTGGGCCGCGTTTTTCTTCGCCGACGGCCTGAGCAAGGCCAACCCGGCCACCGCCAACCCGACGTGCCCCAACTTCGACCCTCGGATCTGCACGGCGCTCGAAACCTCCGTCGCCTTGGGCTATCTGGACCGGGCGAGTATCGACCTGCTTCGCCACACCTCGATGGTCACCTACTTCCACAACGTCCACGTTCCGGTGATGCTGATGCAGGGCGAGGACGACAGCCTGTTCAACATCAACGAGGCGGTCCACAACTACCGCGACCTCCAATCGGTGGGCGACCCCGTCAAGCTGGTGCTCCAGAGCTGGGGCCATTCGCACAGCACGCCCGCTCCCGGCGAGGTCTCCTACAACAAAGCCAGCCTTGGGTACGAGACCCTCCTCATCACCGACTGGTTTGCCAAGTACCTCAAGCACGAGCACGTGTCGACCGGGCCGGCCGTCGAGTACTTCCGCAACTGGGTCACCTACGACGGGTCGGCCGAGCCCGCCTACGGGACGGCCTCCTCGTGGCCGGTCGGGACGACGGCGACCTACTACCTGTCAGGGGGCGGGACGCTCGTCACCGCGCCGACGGCTATCCAGTCGAGGGCGGTCACGTTCGTCAACGTGCCGGCCGCCCCGACGAGCTATTCGGAGACGTCCGAATTGGAAGGCACGGCGCCCGTCTCGGAGATCCCGCCGACGGATGCTCCGGGCACCTTCACCTCATTTGAGTCGGCACCGCTCGTCGGCGACGTCGATACGGTCGGCGTGCCCGAGGTCAGCTTCGCCCTGTCGTCGACCTCCCCGGCCGGGCTCGACCCCGAAACCGATCCGGTCGTCGTCGCCAAGCTCTATGACGTGGCGCCCAACGGCGGCGTCACCCTGGTCGACCGGCTCGTCGCGCCGGCGCGCATCGACGACGAGACGCAACCCGTCACCATGACCCTGCCGGGGGTCGTCCACCGGTATGCGGCCGGCGACCGCATCGAGCTCGTCCTCGCCGCGAGTGACGCCGCTTACCTGGGCTCCCGGATCCCCGATGTCCTCACCGTGACCATCAATCCGAGCCAGCCGAGCGCGCTGCAGCTCCAGATCGTGAGCGGCGCGGGCGAGACCTCGGGTGGGGGGCGGGCGACGGGGGCCTGACCTAGCCCTGGGTACGGCCGGGTCTCGAGGGTCGGCGGCCGCGGCCGCGGCCGCGGGCGCGGCGGGCGCGGCCGGCGGCCGCGACTTTGTTGCTGAGAAATCTGCGGGGGCAAAGCCGACCTGGGCTTTCGCGCCTCCAATCGGCCTTTGCGGGATTTCTCAGCAACAAAGTCGCGCCGGGCCAGCCCGCCGTCCGGCCGCTCGGCTCGGACTCGATCCGCCTGATCCTCGGCTTCAGCGGCGCTCGCCGATGGCCCAGCCCGGCTCGGCGGCGACCAGCTCCCAACCCGGCGCCACGCTGAGCGCCGACGCGTCGACGTCGACGACCACGCACAGCGCGCCCTCGCCCGCGGTGACGGTGTAGATCAGCCGCCGGTTGCTGACATCCACGACGTCCACATCGCCCTGTGTCAGCCATGGCCTGGCCCGCCGGATCGCCACGAGACGTCGGTGAAGGTCGCGCACCTGCTCCTCGTCGCGACTGAGGGTCGCGTCGACCGGCGGCAGGGGCGGGCGGATCGCATCGTCCCCGCCGGGTCGTTGCTCCTTGGTGCCCCGCCACGCCCGCTCGTCGCCGTAATAGATGCAGGGGATGCCGGGCAGGGTCAGCAGCAGGATGACGGCGATGGCCACGTGGCCGGGGTCCGTCAACTGGGTCGCCAGTCGAGTCACGTCGTGGTTGCCGGCGAATGTGACCGGTGCGAGACGGGCCACAAATTCCCGATGCCGGCCCAGTGCCCATGCCAACTCCCAGAAGTTGGCGTCGTTGAGCGAGCTCCAGATGGCCTTGTACAACTCATATTGCGTGACGGAGTCGAGGGTGCTCGTCTCGACGAACTTGGCGTAATCCCCGTGGATCACCTCGCCGAACAGGAAGGCGTCGGGATGACGCCGGCGCACCCGTGCGACGAGCGACGCGATCCACACCGGGGGGATGGCGTAGGCGGCGTCGAGCCGCCACCCGTCGGCGCCGCGGTCCAGCCACGTGTTGGCGACCTCGACGGCCCAGTCCAACACCGCGCCGTTGCGGTGATTGAGGGCCACGAGCTCACGGTGACCCTCGAACGTGCGGTAGCCGAAGCCGTCACCGTCATCCCGCTCGAAGTCCAGATCAAACCACTCGGCGAACGGCGACGCCTGCCCACGGTGCAGAACATCGACGAACGGACCGAACCCCCGCCCCACGTGGTTGAACACGCCATCAAGGATGAGCCTCAGCTCTCTCTCACGGCACCCCTCGGCGAGGGCGCTGAAGTCGTCGTCGTCGCCCAGCCGCTGGTCGATCCGGAGCGCGTCCACCGTGTCGTAGCCGTGGGTCGACGAGACGAAGATGGGGGTGAGCAACACGCCGCCGCATCCGAGGCTGGCGATCTCGTCCAACCAGCCGTGCAGGACGCGCAAGCCCCGCCCGCAGGGGACGCTGCTCGCGGGGTCAGGGTTGGTCGCGGGAGCGCCTGCCGCGCCGAGGCTGTGCAGTTGATAAAGGACCCGGCCCGTCATGCGATCAACTCCGGACACGGGTGCACCCTACGGCTGCGCGTTGGAGTGGGGGCACTCAGAACATTGGGCGGGGGTGATTAGCACTGGCCGCGCTTGGGTAGGGTCGCTCCGGGTCCTCAACTGATCTCTGCTTTCCCGCTTGCTGCCGGGGGTGCTACGACTCCCGACAACGCAGCCCAAAGGGGATGCGGAGCATGGGAGCACGTTCGTTGGTGACGGCGCCGACGCGCGGCAGACGGCGCCTCCTCCAGGGCCTTGTCGCCCTGGCCGTGGCGGCCGTTCCGTTTGTCATTGCCGTCCCCGCCGCGTGGGCCGGCGTCGGATTAGGCGTCACCCCCACGTTCCCAGTCTCCGTGACCGTAGGCGCCACCAACGTCCCCGCCTCCCTCCAAATCCAAAACACCGCTACGGCGCCAGACAACGTCGGCAACACGACCGTGAGTGCAGTCACGCTCGTGGCCAGCTGCGGAACGACAAACCCAACTGCCACCGGAGACTGCCCAGCGGCAAAAGCAGATCCAAACGTTTTCACGCTGAGCGCCACGGGCACAGGCGCGGCAGGTACCGCATGTGCCGCCGTCACCTTCACGATCGCGGTTATCGACGCAGCTACCGGCCAGGTCTCGATAACGGCGCCGGTTGCAACACCGATTTCGCTAGCGCCGACGGGGGCGAGCTCCATCTGCACGATCGACTTCACCGTGGACGTCAGGAACTCGCCGACGAATCCCGCCGCGGTGATCGGGCCGAACTCCCTCCAAACGGACCAAATCGCCGAAGCCGACGCCACTGGTCCTCCGACAGGGGTTGGAACCCACACCGGACTTGGCATCGGAAGTTCTCTGCTAGATGTGTTGAAGGCGCAGCCGGGGATTGTTACGACGGCTACGACTGCGGCCGCCTTGGGCGGGGCGATCTCGGATACGGCGACGCTCAGCGCGGCGGTGCCGCCGGGACCGACGCCGACGGGAACGATCACCTTCAACGCCTACGGGCCGGCTGACGCCACGTGCGCCAATGCGCCGCCGTTCACGAGCGTCGTGCCCGTCAACCTTGGAGCGGCGAACTATTCGTCGGGCCCGTTCACGCCCGCGGCCGTCGGAACGTACCGGTGGATCGCGGCCTACAGCGGAGATGCCAACAACGCGGCAGCCACAACTGCCTGCAACGACAACGGCGAGGTCTCGACGGTCAACGCGCCCGGTGGGCCGGTCGCCGCCCCACCGGCCGCCCCTGTTGTCGCGCCGCCGATAGTGCCAGTGGTCGCACCCCCGACCACCCCTGCGACACCATCGGTCACGCTCGCGCCGGCAACTCCGACGGCCCTGCCGCCCGCCCCAGTCGCGGCGCCACCGATCTTGGCCACGCCGCCCGGTCCGACCACGACCCTCCCCCACCCGGCGGAGATCCTCACCGACCTCGGACTCCCGAGCCGTCATCGCTCACACGTCGTGCAGTACGTCCTCGTCGGAGTCCTCGCCCTGCTGCTCCTGCAGCTGGCGGCCGTGCAGCTTTGGCGTCGGCGGCCAACCGGTGGTCACTACGGGGGATGACGCCGGAGACGCCGGTGCGAGGACCCGCCATCGTTGGCTCGATGCCGGCCTCCACTCGTCCTCACGCGGCGCTCGCCGCCGACGCGTCGCCCTCACCTTCGGCTCACTAGCCATCAGCGCGGTAGCTGCCTTTGTCCTGGTCACCGAGCTAACCCAGCTCACCCGACAGACCGGGCACCGCGCCGCGCTGACCGTTGACCCCGTGCGGCCGCCGGCATCGGTGACGTCGACGACCACGCCGTTGAGCCCACAAGTCGCACCTCCAACCTCGCTGTCGATCCCTTCGCTCGACATCACCGCGCCGGTCATCCCCGAGGGCATCGACACGGCGCCCGACGACGCCGGCAACCTCGTCATTCCCGCCGACATCCACCAGACGGCGTGGTGGAAGGGCGGCCCCAGCCCCGGTCACCCGGGGGTGGCCGTCATCGCAGGACATCGTTCGTCGGCCCGACTGGGGCTCGGCGCCCTGTGGACACTCCCCAGCCTGCGCGTCGGAGCCCTCATCGACATTGCGTCATCCGACGGTGCGACGTCGACCTGGTCGGTGACGTCGATCGAGACGGTGGTGAAGGACCAGCTTCCCGGCGCCCTGTGGTCGACAAGCGGTCCGGCGATCCTGGCCATCGTGACGTGCGGGGGCGACTTCGATTCTGCGACCGGCCACTACATCGACAACGTGATCGCGTGGGCTTCGGCCGCCGGGAGCCAACGACCGCCCGGATAATCTCCCCCGCACGCCGTCGCTGTACGAGCACGCCGTGGAGCGGGGACGATTTGATCCGGTCGGGGGTACCCTTGGTGGGCGCCTTCTCCAAGCGAGGATGACATCCCATGACCGCTGTGACACACCGTCCGCTCGACGATCCTTTTGCCGGGCTCACCCCGCTCGAAGCAGGAGAGATCGTCGATCGGCTCCGGGCCACATTCGCATCAGGAAGGACGAAGTCACTCGACTGGCGGATACGCCAACTCGAGGGGATCGAGCGGCTGGTCAGTGAGCGGGAGGGTGAGATTGCCGCCGCCCTCAAATCCGACCTGGGGCGCACATCCCACGAGGCGTGGTTCGGCGACATCGCTCCGACCGTGGGCGAGTCCGCCTACGCCCGCAAGCACCTGCGGCGGTGGATGCAGCCGACGCGCACGTCGCTGCCGCTGTCGTTGCTGCCGGGCAAGGGCTCCTACCACTATGAGCCGCTGGGGACGGTGCTCGTCATCGGGCCGTGGAACTATCCCGTCTATCTGACCCTCGGGCCCATGATCGGCGGCCTCGCCGCCGGCAACTGCGTCGTGCTCAAACCGTCGGAATACGCGCCGGCCACGTCGACGCTGTTGGCGAGCCTGATCCCCCACTACCTCGACGCCGACGCCGTCGCGGTGGTCGAGGGCGCGGCGGAGGCGACGCAGCTCCTGATCGATCAGCGCCTCGACCACATCTTCTTCACGGGCGGCACCGAGATCGGTCGCAAGGTCATGCAGGCGGCGGCGCCTCACCTGACGCCCGTCACGCTGGAGCTCGGAGGCAAGAGCCCGGTCATCGTCACCGAGCACGCCGACCTGGACGTCGCCGCCCGGCGCATCGCGTGGGTGAAGCTGCTCAACTCCGGTCAGACGTGCATCGCGCCCGACTACCTCCTCGTTGAGAAGAGCGTGCGCGACGACCTGGTGAGCAAGCTGCGCACGACCATCGCCGAGTTCCGCACGGGCGAAGGTCCGACGCAACCCATCGTCAATCATCGCCAGCTGGCGCGGTTGCGGAGCTTGCTCGACCCGGCCCCGGGGGACGTTGTGCTCGGCGGGACGACCAACACCGGCGAGGGCGACCTCTCGCTTGCGCCCACGATCGTCGTCGACCCTGACCCCGAGTCCGACCTGATGACGGGCGAGATCTTCGGGCCGATCCTGCCCGTGCTCACCATCGGCTCGTTGACCGAGGCCATCGCGTTCGTCAATGCCCGCGAGAAGCCGCTCGCCGCCTACATCTTCAGCAACACCAAGGCCGAGCAGGATCGAGTGATCGCCGAGGTACCGTCGGGCGCCACCGTCGTCAACCATGTCGCCATGCACGTGCTGGCTCCGCAGCTGCCGTTCGGGGGTGTCGGCGCGAGCGGGATGGGCGCCTATCACGGCAAGTGGGGCTACGAGACGTTCAGCCACCGCAAGGCCGTCTTGGTCAAGCGGGCCAAGCCCGATCTCAAGCTGCTGTACCCGCCCTACTCCGAGCGGGACAAGAAGATCATGCGGCGCCTCGCCTGACTGACTGTCCGCCGCGGCGGGTCCCTACAATCGCGGCCATGCCCCTTGACGCGACATACAAGCCGAGCCCTTCCGAGTGGGTCCGCAATCAGGTCGACGAGTACGAAAGCTCCGGCGGTCAGCGGGGCAACACGCTGCTCGACACCGGCATGCCGATCATCATCGTTCGCACGATCGGCAACAAGAGCGGGAGCCTGCGCAAGACGCCCCTGATGAAGGTTGAGCACGCGGGCGAGTACGCGCTGGTCGCCTCCAAGGGCGGCGCTCCACAGCACCCGGTCTGGTACTACAACCTCGTGGCCAACCCCGACGCCGTCGCCATCCAGGACGGCCCCGAGCCGTTCGACGTGGTCGTGCGCGAGATCGACGGGGACGAGCGCGCGACGTGGTGGGAGCGCGCCGTCGCCGCCTACCCGCCCTATGCCGAGTATCAGGAGAAGACGAGTCGCAAGATTCCTGTGTTCGTGGCGACGCCGAAAGTCTCCTGATCCAACCTCAGGAGGCTGACTCCGGCGGGCTAGGCGGCAGGGTCGGCGGCCCGGCCAAAGGCGGAGCCGGAGCCGGGGTCGCAGCCGAGGTCGCAGCCGGGCTCGCTGCCGGTGGAGCCGGCGACGCTGGCTTCGGCGTCGAGCCGTTGTGGGTGACGTGACTGGCCGCAGCCGTCGACGTGCGAAGGGTGTCGAGGATGGCCAGACCCTGGGCGACGAGTCCGCTCATGACCTCACCCACGCCCTCGGTGCCGTTGAGGATGGTGAGCTTGGACCCGTTGATGCCCTTGGCGGCGGCCTCGACGATGGCGGGGAGATCGTCGATGATGCGGTTGGCGGCGATCAGCTCCTGGGCGCCGTCTCGCAGTGACTGCGCGACGGCGTCGTTGGCGCCGGACTGCGCTTCCGCTTGCACCTTGACCGCCTCGGCCTCGGCCTTGGCCAGGGTCGTGCGACTGAACGCCTCGCCCTCGGCCTTGAACTTGGTCTGGTCGCGCTGCGCCTCCGCGAGGGTGCGCTGCCGGTAGGCCTCGGCGTCGGCCGGCCGGCGGACCTCAGCCTCCAGTCGCTGGGCGGCCAGGTCGGCCTGCCGTTGCGCGAGGGCCGTCTGCTCCTCGATGACATCCTGCGACGCCTTGGCCTCGGCAAGCGGGCCGGCCTGGGCGGCGAGGGCGTTGGCTTGCTGCGTCTCGGCCATAAACCCGGCCCGCTTGATCGACGTGTCGCGCTCGTACTGGGCCTTCAGCGCCATCGCCTCCTGCTCGCGTTCGGCCGCCTCCTGGTCGGCCTTGGCGGCGGCGATGCGGGCTTGGCTGGCGACGGCGGCTGCGTGCGGCGCGGCCAGATTGTCGATGTAGCCGGTGCTGTCGTCGATCTCTTGGATCTGCAAGGCGTCAACGACGATGCCGAGCTTCTCCATCTCCGAATGGCTGCCGTCTTTGATCTCCTGCGCCACGCGGTCACGCTCGCGGATGATCTGCTCGACGGTCAGCCCCCCGATGATCGATCGAAGGTGGCCGGCGAAGACCCGCCCCACCAACTCCTCCATCAGATTTTGCTCGGACAAAAACCGGCGGGCGGCGTTGGCGATCGACACGGGGTCATCCCCGACCTTGAACACCGACACGGCCCGCACGTTCAGCCGGATGCCCTGGCTGGTGACGCACTCCTCCACGATCTCGGCCTCGCGCAGCGCGAGCGACAGCATCCGCGCCTTCTGCTTGATCGGGAGCACGAAGCTCCCGTGACCGGTGACGATCCGAAACTGCGTGTCCTGGGTCTGGCGCTTCGATCCGGAAATAAGCAGCGCCTCGTTGGGCGCAGGCACATGCCAGAAAAACATGGCGGACTCCTTGTGGGGCCGGGTAGGCCCAATGTGGCGGGGATTACGGGAAAGGTGTCACGACGACAGAGCGCGCTGAAGTGATGTCGACGACGAGGACCTGCGTGTGCTTGTCGATGGGATGCTCGGACCAGGCCGCGAACGCCTCGCTCCCGCCGCGAACGGGCACGAGCACTTCGCCCGGCCCCCCCTCGGGAATCGGCACGGTCACGCGACCCACCGCCCCAAGCACACTCTGGTCGGCGTCGGACGGCTGGTTTGACCCCTCTGCTGGACTTCTGCCCATCACGACTCCTCTAACGCCACTCTATATCGACCACGCCACGTCCACCGCGGCCCGGTATGGGCGATTCGCGGTACGCTGCGACCAGCGGGCAGTTGCGGGAGGGTGAAGCGGGCGGGTGTTCCTCATCACGTTGCGGGATTTACAGTGGCGACGACGACGGTTCGTCATTGCGATCGTGGGCACCTCGCTTATGTTCAGCATGGCCCTGACGCTGAGCGGGTTGAGCCATGGCTTCGACGTCGAGGCCGAGTCGGCGGTCCGCCAACTGCATGCCAGCGGGTGGGTGGTGGCGACGGGCTCGACGGGCCCGTTCCTCGGCTCCGCACCCCTTCCCGCGGCGTTGGCCACGGCGGTCGGACGGGTGCCAGGCATCACCGCGGCGGGCCCCGTCGTCTACGGACGCACAGCTGTCGGGACAGGACCGGGCGCCAAGGACGCCAACGTGTTCGGCGCCGAGCCCGGTCACCCGGGCATGCCCGCGGTGAGCTCAGGTCGACCGCCACGCACGGCGGGCGAGGTGGCGGTGAGCACGCGCCTGGTCGGTGACTATCCGCTCGGCTCGACGATCGCCCTCGCCGGCCGGCGCTACACCGTGGTGGGCCGGGTGCCCAACTCGACCATCCTGGCGGGCGTCCCGTGCGTGTTCCTCACGCTCAGCGATGCGCAGCGGCTGGTCTTCGGCAATCTGTCCACGGCATCGACCATCGCCATCTCCGGCGCGCCGACCGCGGCCCTCCCCCGTGGTGTCGTCCTCGAGTCCAATCATGACGCCGTCGCCGATCTCGAGCGGCCCCTCCTCGCCGCCCACTCGGCGGTGGCGTTCATCGCCGTGTTGCTCTTTTTGGTGGCCGCGTTGATCGTCGGTTCGATGGTCTACCTGTCGGCGCTCGAGCGGCAACGCGACTTCGCCGTGCTCAAAGCCACGGGGATCACAAGTCGCTCCATCCTCGGTGGCCTGGCCATCCAGTCGGTCCTCGTCTCCGTCGGCGCCGCCGCCCTCGCGCTCGTGCTGTCACTCGCCATCATCCCCCTCTTCCCGCTGCGCGTCGTCGTCACCAACGACTCGCGGATCCTGCTCCCCGCCGTCGGCGTGCTCGTCGGCGTGCTGGCGAGCGGCCTGGCCATCCGCCGGGCCACAGCGGTCGATCCGGCCCTCGCCTTTGGGGGCCCGTGATGCCGCAGCTGTCCATCACCGACCTGACCATCGAATACTCCAGCGCCGGCTACCGAATCCGACCGATCGACAACCTCACGACCACTGCGGACGCGGGGTCGCTCCTTCTCGTGCTCGGGCCCAGCGGATGCGGCAAGACGTCGATGCTGTCAGCCCTCGGCGGCATCCTCACACCGCACAGCGGCTCGATCCGTGTCGGCGATCTCGAGGTAACGCAGTTGAGCGGCCGCGACCTGACGGCCTACCGGCAGCGAACGGTCGGGATCGTCTTCCAGGCGTTCAACCTGGTGGCCAGTCTGACGGCTCAGGAGAATGTGACCGTGCCGCTGCGGGCCGCGGGTGTGCCGTGGAAGACGGCGCGCGCCCGGGCCGCCGAACTCCTCGATCGGGTCGGCCTCGCCGACCGGATGAAGCACCGGCCGGGCGCCCTGTCCGGAGGGCAGCAACAGCGGGTCGCGCTCGCCCGCGCCCTCGCCCTCGACCCACCCCTCATCCTGGCCGACGAGCCCACCGCCCACCTCGACTACATCCAGGTCGAGGAGGTGCTGCGCCTGATCCGCGAGCTGGCCGCCGGTGATCGCGTCGTGGTCGTATCCACCCACGATCAGCGCCTCCTGCCCCTCGCCGATAGCGTCGTCGAACTCGTCCCGTCACTGGGCGTCACCAACCGTCCACCCGAGCGATGCCGATTGGCTCGCGGCGAGGTGCTGTTTCGCCAGGGCAGTTGGGGGGACATGATCTACACGGTCGAATCCGGTGAGATCGAGATCGTCGGCGAGTTGGCCAACGGTCAGGAGGAGCTGCTGGCGCTCAAGGAGGTCGGCTCGTACTTCGGTGAGGTGGGACCGCTCTACAACATCCCCCGGTCGGCCACGGCCCGGGCCAGGACGCCGGCCGTCGTGATGGCGTACACGACCCGCGACTTCCGACACCGCGTGAGCCCTCTGCCCAACGGCAAGCGCAACGCCGCCAAGCGACGGGCCAAAAACCCCCAGCCCTAAGGGGCGAGGCAGGCCGCGATCGCGTCCCAGACCGCGCCATGGGGATCGATGATGTCCATGTGGCCGACACCCGGCAGCGGCACAAACCGGGCGTCGTCGCCCCGATCCACGGCCAATGCCGCATAGTCGCGACTGAGTGACGGCGGCACCGTGCTGTCGTTGAGCCCGTGAATGAGTGTCTGCGGGACACCCAACGGGAGGAGGGAAGCCGGGGAGCCAAAGGCGTAGCGCTCCGGCACAACGTCCGGACCGCCACCCATGAGCGCCTGCACCGCGCCCCCTCCGAGCCCGAGCCGGGCCGCCTCGATGAGGTCGACGACCCCGGCCAGGCTGATGGCGTGGCGTACACGCACCGCCTGCCTCGAAAGGTCGGCGCCGGTCTGGCGGGGTGACGCGGCCCACAGGGCGAGGTGCCCGCCGGCCGAGTGGCCGCAGGTGACGATGCGCGTCATGTCCACCGCGTCGATGCCGGCGAGGGCGTTGATGCCCGCGGCCACATCTTCGAACGTGAGGGGCCAGCCCCCGGCGCCCCCCGCGCCGACACGGCGGTACTCCAGGTTGTAGGCGATCCAACCGTGGGCGACGATAGCCTGGGCCAGGCCGCGCATCAGCCGCTTCGTGTAAAGCTGACGCCAGAATCCGCCATGGATCAACACGACGACGGGCACTTTCCCGGCTGCGTGCGTGGGCCGCCAGATGTCTGCCACCTGGGCCCGATGCGGCCCGTAGCTCAACGGCGTGCGCCTACGCATGGGTCGAGGCGACATGACGTCGTTTTCCGGACCAGACCGGCGAGCCGGATGAGCATCCCCGGACGACCGCCGCCTCGTAGAACGTGGCGTGAACGTGACCCCGCGGAGCCGCCACATAGCCGACCGCATGATGCGGGGGCTGGCCCGATTGCTCATGGGCGCCTTCTTCCGCGAGGTGGAGGTCGAAGCTGCCGGCAACCTTCCTCTGGACGGGCCGACGGTGGTCGTCGCCAACCATCAAAACGGGCTCGTCGATGGCCTACTCCTCATCAGCGCGCTCGACCGCTACCCACGTTTCTTGGGCAAGTCGACCCTGTGGAGGATCCTGCCCTTGCGCCCGTTCTTGGCATTGGCCGGGGTGGTGCCCGTGTACCGAAGCGTCGACGGCGAGGCCACCAGTCGTAACCGGGCGGCGTTCGAAACTTCGCGTCGACTCCTGTCGAGCCGCGGCATGGTCGCGGTCTTCCCGGAGGGCATCAGCCACGATGAGGCGACGCTCCAGCCGTTGCGGACGGGAGCGGCCAGGATCGCGCTGGGCGCCGGCGTTGAGGACGGGGCGCCTGGCGTCACCGTGGTGCCGGTCGGCCTGACCTACGACGCCAAGGCCCGGTTCCGCTCACGGGCACTGGTCCGCGTGGGCGAGCCGATCCCAGTCGATCGCTGGGCCCGCGCCTACCTCGCCGACGCCCACGCTGCGGCGCGGGACCTCACGGAGCACATCGCCGATGGCCTGCGGGCCGTCAGCCCCGCCTATGAGTCGTGGCGCCAAGCCGACGACCTGGGGCGCATGGCCAGAGTCGCCGTGAGACTGGACGCGGGTGAGGTGGACCTGGCCACCCAGGACGATGTCACGCGCGCCCTGGCCGCCGCCGATGCCGACGATCCCGATCGGCTCGCCGACCTGCGTACCGCGTTCGCGGCGTACGAGCGCGACCTGGCCCAGCTCGGCCTCACCGACGAACAGGTCGTGTCTTCGCACCAAGCGCGGCAGTCGCTGCTGGCCGACGCAGGCACGGCCGTCGAAGTCGCCGTCAGCCTGCCTCCCGCCATCGTCGGCGCCGCCATCCACCTCGTGCCGTACCAAATCATGAAGCGAGTCGGTCGCAGACCGGCCAACGAGGGCATGAAGGCGACGGTCAAGCTTCTCGGTTGCTTCTTCTTGTTCATCGCTGTCTACGTCTCGCTCGGTGTGCTGGTGGGGCAGCGCTTCGGTGTCGCCGCTGGCGTCGGTGCTCTCGCTGCCGCGCCCGTTTGCGGCTACGTCACCGTCCGAGTCGGCGATCGCCTCAACCGCCTCAATGGCCGTCGTGACGGTATCCGAGCGGTGCGGCGTCGTGACGGCGCCATGGCTACCGTCCTCGCCGATCGTCACGAGGTGGCCCGCCTCGTCGGGGGTCTTGTCGGTCGCGTTGTCCGGACGACCCATTAAGACTCCTTAAGCCTGGGATAAACCGTCATCCGCAACGGCGTGTGCATCGAAGGTTCTTGCAGAGAGACGGCGTCCGCCCACCACGGTCCTCCTCTCTCTGTTGGGAACCCAAGACCTTGGCTCCTTGTGCAGTCACGTCCACACTTCGACCATCCAACCTGAGGTGACCATGTCTTCCCATCGCGAAGCTCCGGAGATCTCCTACGACCCGGTCGCTGACAGCACCGACGTCTACGCGTTCGTCAGTCCCGACCGTCCTAACACGGTGACGCTCATCGCCAACTATGTGCCGCTGCAAAAGCCCGACGGCGGGCCGAACTTCTACCAGTTCGGCAACGACGTGCTCTACGAGATCAAAATCGACAACAACGGCGACGGGCTCCCCGACACCATCTACCAGTTCACGTTCGAGAATCCACCCGTGACGGCCGCGGCGCAGAGCTTCCTCTACAACACGGGTCCCATCTCGTTCTCCCACGGCAAGTACCTCAACTGGAATCGGCCCCAGACCTACACGGTGACGAAGGTCCAGTATCTCGGGCCAGACCGCATGGTCTCGACCAAGACGCTCGGCAGCGGCCTCCGCTGCCCGCCCTGCAACATCGGTCCGCTCTCCACCCCCGACTACCTCAGCCTGGTCGACGCCGCCATCTTCCCCCTTTCGGGTGGGTCACTGGTCTTCGCCGGCCAACGCAACGAGGGCTTCTACGTGGACCTGGGTGCCATCTTCGACCTCGGCGACCTTCGCGAGTTCCAGCCCGACCACAACACGTTCGGGCTGGCCAACACCGGGCTCATGTCCGGGATGCCCGGCATCAACTCGACACGCGCGCTCAACGTCCAGACGATCGCCATCCAGGTGCCCACCAACGACCTCACGGCGCACGGCTACATCCCGACGAGCCCGACGGCATCCAACGCCGTCATCGGCATCTGGACCACGGCCAGCCGCCAGAAGGTGCGGATGCTCGGCGAGCACGGGATGGGCGACGACGACGGTCGACCAAACGTGACGCCGATGAACACCGGGCCGTACGTGCAGGTCTCACGGCTGGGTAGCCCGTTGTTCAACGAGCTTCTCGTCGCGCTGGCGGACAAGGACTACTGGAACTCGCAACCTCCCGACTTGGACTCCCAGTTCATCGCCGACGTCGGCAACCCGGTGCTGGCGCAGCTCTTGCCGACCCTTTACCCGGGCGTGTTCCCCAATCTGGCCGCCTACAACAACGCCCACGGCAACAGCTCGGCCGCCCGGCCCGACTTGATCGCCATCCTCTTGACCGGCATCCCGCCGGGGGTCATCGCGCCCAGCTTCACGACCTACACGGGCAAAGTGCAGGCGGACATGTTGCGGCTCAACGTTGCCATCCCCGCGAGTGCGGCGCCGAGCAACCTCGGCCTCCTGGGCGGCGACATCGCCGGCTTCCCCAACGGGCGGCGGGTCTTCGACGACGTGGCAACCATCGAGCTCCGGGCCATCGCGGGGGCGACGTTGCCTCTCGTCGATAAGTCCTTCACGCCTGACAAGGCAGCCGGGGAGGTCAGCTTCGGCCTGACCTCAGGTGGTGCGACGCAGGACGGGGCCGATCTCCGTATCAACGACTCGGAGTACTACCTCCCCTACTTCCCTTACCTCGGCACTCCGTTCAGCGGCTACAAGACCCAGCCCGGCACGGCTGCGGCCAGCTGACCATGGCTGCCTTGAGCAGACGAGCGTTTCTCGGGCGGGGCGGCGCCCTCGCCGCGGCCGCGAGCGTAGGGGCCATGGCGCCTCTCGCCCTCAGCACACTCGGCAACGGTGGTGGATCGGACCCTGCGACCGCAGCCGTCGACGACGCGAGCGCTGGACTTCCGGGATTGGCTTCGGAGATCGACGGCCCGATCGTGGCTCACATCAGGGACCTGGCGACGGGCGAGATCGGGATCTTCCACGGTACGGAGGAGATCATCGTGCACGACTCGATCCTCGCCAGTCGCTTAGCTCAGGCCGTGCGCTAATCCCGTGGTCGCCGAAGCAACCAACCTGGGCCCGAGCTACGAAGCGAGCGTGGTCCTCGACGTGGGTGGTGACGTCGGAGCGCTGGTCCTCTACACGAGCGAGGTCCTGCTCGGTGCCGAGATCGAGATCAGTCCCATCGGCGACTCATCCGCCCGAACGCACACCGCCGTGCGCGAGCGGCGACTGAAGGACGCAACGCTGTATGCCGCGGTCTACCCGCAGCTCCAAGCCGGCCTCCACACGCTGTGGGCCGACTCCCGCCACGAAGCAGGGACCGTGACCGTGATAGGCGGGGTCGTGACGGAGATTCAGTGGAGCGAGCTGAGCAGCGACGCCGGGCACCACGAGCACCACGCCTGACCAGTCGGGGTCCGGGGTCCGTTAGGTTGACCCGATGCCTGTCGACCTCGCGATCCGCGACGTGCGGATCCTTGATGGCACCGGTGCGCCCGCCTTCGAAGGCGACGTCGGCGTGGAGGGTGGTCGCCTCGCTTCGGTAGGCGGGCGGGTCGGATCGGCCCGGACCGAGATCGCCGGGGACGGGCTCACACTGGCGCCAGGGTTCGTGGACACCCACACCCACGATGACGGTGCCCTGCTGGCCCACCCCGACCTGGCCTTCAAGCTGGCCCAGGGGTGCACCAGCCTGGTCATCGGCAACTGCGGCTACAGCGCCATGCCTGCGAGCCGCGACACCCCTCTTTTCAGCACGCTCTTCGGCCGCGTCGTGTCCCAGTGGGACGACCTCGCCGGCTTTCGCACCACCGTCGACAAGGCGAGACCGGCGTGCAACGCCATGTCGCTGATCGGGCACAACACCCTGCGTCTCCACACCATGGGCGAGGACCGCCGACCGCCGACGGACGCCGAGTTGGCCACCATGGGCGACGCCGTCGAGCGGGCCATGGAGCAGGGCGCCTGCGGTCTGTCGACGGGTCTCGTCTACGTGCCCGGCCGCTACGCCGAGACCGACGAGATCGTCGCCCTCGCCCGACGCGTCGGTCCCGCCGGTGGCCTCTACGCGACCCACATGCGCAATGAGGGCAACCACCTCTTCGAGGCCGTCGAGGAGTCCATCCGCATCGGCGCCGAGGCAGGGACCGCGGTCCACATCTCCCACCACAAGGCGGCGGGGCCGGCCAACTGGGGCAAGGTCGCCGACTCGCTCGCCCTCGTCGACGCCGCCAACGCCGCGGGGGCCGATGTCACCTTGGACGTCTACCCCTACACGGCCGGGAGCGGCCGCATGATCGAGTACTTCGATCTCGACCGGATCGACGTGGCCCTGGCCGGTGTGATCCGCCTGGCCTCGTGTCCCGCCTTCCCCGACTACGAGGGTCGGATGCTCGTCGACATCGCGACGTCCGAGGGCGTGGCCATCGAGGAGCTGACCCGCCGGATCCTCACCGCGCCCAACGGTGACCGGACCATCTGCATCCACTTCATCATCGACGAAGCCGACATCGAGACCAACCTTCGCCATCCCCTGATGATGATCGGCTCCGACGGTATCCCCGACCTCCGGGGCCGCCCGCACCCCCGCCTCTTTGGAACGTTCCCGCGAGTGCTCGGCGAGTACGTCCGCAACCGCCGGATCCTCCCACTCGAGGAGGCGGTGCGCCGGATGACATCGGTCTCCTGCCGGCGGTTTGGCCTGACCCAACGCGGCGAGATCCGCCCGGGCTGGTGGGCCGACCTCGTCCTGTTCGACCCGGCGCGAATCGTCGACACCGCCACCTACGACGACCCGAAGCAGGAGCCCATCGGCGTCGAAGTCGTCATCGTCAACGGCGAGGTCGCCTACGAGCATGGTCGTCACAGCGGAGTCGGCGCCGGCCGACTCCTCCACTACCAGTCCGCCGACGGGACCTGAGCATGCCCCTCGACACCCACCACCTCGCCTCCGTCCTGGCCTCGGCCCAAGAGGAGCTCGGCATCCCCGGCGTGGCCGTCGGCGTCCTCGACGGCGGCGAGAGCTGGAGGTGGTCGGGCGGCGTGACGAATCTCGACCATCCCCTGCCCGTCACGGCCCAGACCATCTTCCAGATCGGCTCGATCAGCAAGACCTTTGCCGGGACCGCGGCGATGGCCCTCGTTGACGACGGCCGCCTCGACCTCGATGTCCCGATACGGACCTACCTTCCCGACCTTCGTCTGTCGTCACCGGAGCTGACCGACGGCGTCACGATGAAGCATCTGCTCACGCACGCGGCCGGATGGGTCGGCGACTACTTCGCCGACACCGGCATGGGCGACGACGCCCTGGCCCTCTTCGTCGCCAAGCTCGTGAAGGCCCCGCAGGTTGCCGCCCTCGGCGAGGCCTACTCCTACAGCAACAGTGGATTCAACCTGGCCGCCCACGTCGTCGCCACCGTTGCCGGCTGCCCGTACGAGCGCGCCGTCAAAGATCTGGTCCTCCAACCCCTCGGCATGTCCCAGACCTTCTACAAGAGCGACGACGCCATCACGCAGCGCGTGGCTGTCGGGCATCGCGGCAACATTCCCCAACCGTGGCGACGACCTCGCGCCCACTGTGGCGCCGGCGGCGTGCTGTCATGCGTCGACGACCTGCTCCGCTACACCGAATTCCATCTCGGCGACGGGACGCCGATCATGAGCACGGCCAACCTCGACCTCATGCACGCGCCGGCGCGGCCGGCCGGCAGCCTCTGTGACGAGGTCGGGCTCGTGTGGATGATCGACCATCACGGCGACGACGTGGTCGTCCATCACGGCGGCACCACCAACGGGTACCAAGCCGATCTCAGGCTGGTGCCCGGTCGAGATCTGGGTTGGGTCATGTTGACCAACTGCGATCACTACCACCAGCTCGATCCCATCCTCAAGGCGGCGTTGCTCGGTCCCGAGCCCGTCACGACGCCGTGGGTTCCCGACGACTTGGGCGAGTACACGGGCCGTTACGAGGCCGCGCTGGCCGACCTCGCGCTGCGCGTCGACGGGGGGGTCCTGGTGCTCGACGTGGGCACGCCGGTGCGCGCCATGTGGAATCCATCCGAGCCACCCGCGCCGCCGATCCCGACCCGGCTCAGCTTCCGCGATGCCGACCGCGTCGTGGCCACCGACATGCCGTGGCGCGGCCACCGCGGCGAGTTTGTGCGCGGGTCCGATGGGGCCATCCGATGGTTTCGGTGGGACGGCCGGCTAGCTCGACCTGTCTAGGTGTCCGTGCGGCGTGACGGCGACCAACGCTGCGTGGGCGAGGACGAGAGCGAGGCCATAGGCAGCCAACGTCGGAGCCAGAGGGAGCACGCCGGCGAGCGCCGAGAGCAGCGCGCCGCCCAGGCTCGAGGCGGCGACCGACCATCCGATCGCCCACGCGGCGCGGTCGGCACCCAGGCGGTCGGGCGTGAGAGCCACCAGGGTCGGAAACACCGGCCCCATAGCGAAGCCGGCGAACGGCACCCCGATCCAGCCGCCGCCCGCCGGGTTGGCCCACAGCCACAGCAAGGCGAGCAGGGCGCCCCCGCAGCTGAGATGCAGGATCGTCACCCTCGATAGGCGGTGGCCGCCGCGCCACAGCAGCAGTCGACCAGTGGTCAGGCCCGCCCAGAAGCCGGCGACGACGATGCCGGCCGCAACCCGGTCCATGTGGCGATGCTCGGTGAGGAGTACGAAGGTCCACGAGCCCGTCGCCAGTTCCACGCCCACGTAGACGCCAAACGTGACCAGAGTCATGACCAGCGCTGTCGAAAGTCTCGAGCCGGATGCTGGGTGGGCAACAACATCGTGATGGGGCTTGTCACTCGGCCACCGGCCGCGAGCCGGCCAGGCCCAGACCGACAGCGCGACGGTGATGGCCGCGAGCACGGCCCACGTCCATCGCCAGCCGGTCGCCAACAGGACCGTCGCGATAACCGGCGCCGTCGTGGTCCCGACGCCGTAGGCCGCGTGCAACAGGCCGAGTTGACGGACCCCGCCATGCTCGGCGACGTAGGCGTTGAGGCCGGCGTCGATCGAGCCCCGGGCCGTTCCGAGGATGACGGCTCCCGCAAGGAGGAGCACCCACGACAGGGCTCCCGTCTCGCACAACAGACCAACGGCGGCGAGCGCCGTCGCCGCCCACGCCATCCGACCGGCGCCGATCCTGCTGATGATGCGGCCCGTCCCGGCGCTACCAAACAGATAGCCCAACGTTCCGGCGGCGAGGACGAAGCCCAGGTCCGCCGTCGGACGGTGGAACGACGCCCGCATCGCCGGCCACACCACGCCGCGGGCCCCGTCGGGGAGACCCAGCCCGACGAAGATGCCCAGCTGGAGGGCCAGCAGCCGGGCTGACGGCACGACCGAGGGCGGTGCGGCCTCGCCCTTCATCCCGCCGAGGCTATCCGAGGGCTTGACCTTGCACCTGGGTGCAAGCTTTACCCTGGACGACGTGACCCTCCTCCGTATCTCCGAGTTGGCCGCGCAGGCAGGCGTCCCCGCGTCGACCCTTCGATACTACGAGCGGATCGGCCTGATCGAACCCGTGGCGCGCGGTGACAACGGCTACCGCATGTACGACCCGCGGTCGCTCGAGCGCCTGGCGTTCATCGGTAGGGCCAAACGGCTCGGCATGAGCCTCGATGACGTGTCAACCCTCGTCGACGTGTGGTTCGCGGGGGAGTGCGAGCCCCTGCAAGAGAAGCTCCGCGCCTTCGTCACCGGTCGCATCGCCGAACTCCATGCCCAGATCGCCGAGGAGTCGGCCTTCGAACGTCAGATGCAACGGATCCTGGTCCGACTCGGCGAAGGAGGCGCGGCCTCCAGCGACGGGCGGTGTCGACCCGATTGCGGCTGCGATGTCGACCCCCTCGACCTTGACAGCCGCCCTCCTCCCGCGGGCCTCGTCGCCTGCTCGCTTGATGCCCTGGAGACCTCGCCTCGTGTCGCCGCCTGGCGGGAAGTCCTCGCCACCGCTCTTCGTGCTGAGTGGGTCGGCACTCGACTCACAATCTCGTTCGTGCGCGGGTCGGACATCGTCGGCCGGCTCGGCGGCCTGTGCGTGGCGGAGACGAGTTGCTGTCCGTTCTACAGCTTCGACGTGGCCATCACGGCTGCGGCGATCGTGTTGACGGTTGACGTTCCCAACGATCAGGAGCAGACGCTGGCTTGGTTGGCGGCGTTGTGCCCGGTTGCCGCCTGAGTGGCGGCACCGTCATGGCGGACGGCCGGCTGGTTTGTCACCGCTACTGTGCTACCGGCGGCCTCGTCGGCGGCCCTCGTGTCGGTCCAGGGCTCGGTCCCCAACACCGACATCGCGCTGCTCATCACGGGTGCGGTGCTCGTCGTCGCCACGTCCGGGCGGCGGCTGGCAGCCGCCGTCGCCGCGGCCTCGGCCGCCCTGTCCTACGACTACTACCACACGCTCCCCTACCACTCGCTGACCATCGCCAACGGCAACGACGCCCTTGCCACGGTGGTCCTCGGTCTTGTCGCGCTGGCCGTCGGCCAGATCGCGGCGAGCGCCGCATCGGCCCACGTCGAGCTTGTCCTCGTCGTCGGAGCGGCTGTCCTGAGCCAGGCCGTCCCTCAGCCGGCGCGGTTCCTGGTCGACCACCGCGGCCTCGACGCCGCCCTCGCCGTGCTGGTATTCGCGACCGCGCTCGCCATACCGCCGTCGGCGTTCCGCGGCCTGGCCGGCCACGCCGGACGACTGTGCGCCGCCATCGCCTCGAGCGCCGTCCTGCTCCCGGGGCTGGCGTGGGCCGTGTCGCGCCTCGTCCCGTCGATGGCGCTACGGCGCGGCGTGCTGACGGTCGGCCTTGCCCCCGCCGAGATCGCCTCGGTGGCGACCACGTCGTTGGCGGGCGGCGACGGCGCCGTGGCCGCCGGTCTCCTGGTCGGCTCGACCCTGCTCACCGTCGTCGGTGCCGGCGTCGGCCTGCGCCTCCTGGGCGGCGGCGGAACGCTCCAGGTCCTTCCTCTCCTCACCAACCTGGGGCTGGTCGTCGGCGCGCCGATGGCTGTCGGCATCGGTATCCGCACCCAAGTCAGCCTCTCCGAGCGCCAGGAGGCCGCGGCCCAACGCCTCAGTGTGGCCGTCGTGACCCTCCTTGTGTGGCTGGTGGCCTCCCAGGTCAGCCTCTCGACGTCCTACATCGCCGTGACCGGTGCGCTCCTCCTCTTCCTGGGAGGGTCGGCCCTCCTCGGGACGGTGCTCGGCTATCGGGCGCCCGCCCCGGTGGCCACCGCCTTGCTCCTCACCACGTCCATGCGGGATTTCGCCATCGCCGCCGGGATCGCCGTCGCCGCCTTCGGCGCCGCGTCGGCCGCGCCCCTCGGTCTCTATGGGGTCATGGTCATCGGTTGGGGCATGGCCGTCGCCATTCTGCGGCCGTCCCCAGCCGGCGCGGTTGCTCGCTGACCCGCCGGCGCCCCGCCGATGGCACGTTCCCGCGCAACTCGAGCCAGTTGCGCGGGAACGTGACACACGCGGCGCGGGATCCTGACCCCGCCACTGACCCCGCCACCCTCGACTCCTACTCCGAGAGTTCGGCAGGCGACCCGAAGGGGATGTTGTTGGCCCCTTTGTAGGTGAGGTCGATGGTCGCTGACGACCCGGACAGGGTGGCACTGCCGACGACGATCATGGAGTTGAGGCTGAAGGTGCCGGCGCTCGACGAGCTGAGGGCGAGGTGGGAGGACTTGGCATAGATCGTGCCCGTGACCGTGTCGGCCGAGGAGCCGCTCAGGGCCAGCGCGGAGGAGTTGTTGCGGTCGTAAAAGACGGTGACCCCCTGATAGGTGCCCGACGTCGGAGGTGACACGCTGAACGTCGCCGACGAGGACGAGAGCGAGAGCGCGGCGCCGGCCTGGCCCGACGTGCACGCCGTCGGGTAGAGCACGCACCCGAAATACATCGTCACGCCCGTACCGGTGAGCGTGTCGCTCGAACCGCTCAACGAGATCCCCGTCGTGGTGAAGACATAGGTCCCCGACTCCAAGGTGATGCTCTCGCTGCTGCCGCTGAGCGCCACACCGAGGTAGACGCCAGGACCCAGCGTGCAACTCTCCGAGGACAGGGCGAGGGCGATGGCGCCGGCTACGTCGGGGCAGGTGTCGGCGTCTTGACCGCTCACCGAGGGCACCGCCAAACCAGCCAGCGGGTCGGCGACGGCGGTGATGCCGGTTGTCGGCGCCGGTGTCCAGCTGTCACCGGCGCCGGTCGCCGAGGCCGTCCCGACGACACCGATGCTGGGCGCGCTCACCGTGTCGCTCGACCCGGACAAGCTCAGCGCGCCCGAGGCCGACGAGTCGATGATGATGCCCGGACCGACGGTGGCCGAACCGTTGGCCGTGACCGCCACGTCTGCCGAAGAGCTGCTGAGCGCCAAGCCCGTGCCGCTGCCGTTGAGGAGGCAGAGCGAGCAGGGCGCCGACCCCGATGCCAGGACGGCCTCTGCGGTTGCATTGACCGAGAACGATCGGTCCCCGAACATCTTGGCGAAGCTGGCGGGCACGGTGACGCCTGGAAGTTTCACCCGCAGGGTGGTCGGCGCTGAGGAGCTATTGGAGGAGATGCACGTGTCGTGGTTCGACGAGTCCGGCGTGTAGGTGAGCGCCCCGGCGTCGGAGCATCCCGCCCAGGCCGACGTCGACACGGCCGCAGTCTCCGAGCCGTAGGTCTCCACATCG
>Ga0302325_10003117_pt1 | contig 39489 bp, 33 predicted proteins | sample Palsa_T0_2_FD_201948 | JGI IMG/M metagenome (GOLD analysis project Ga0302325, IMG submission 201948) | Peat permafrost microbial communities from Stordalen Mire near Abisko, Sweden - Palsa_T0_2 | ecosystem: Environmental > Terrestrial > Soil > Palsa > Peat permafrost | place: Sweden: Abisko...
GCCGGCTCCGTCCCGAGCATCGCCAAGTGGTCAGCGACGATGGAATAGGCCTCCACGAAGGATCGGAGTGTTCGGTTGGCGACGAGCACCGGGGAAGCGGCGAGACTGCGCCCAGCGTCGCGGAGGCCGGTGCCGCCGATCAGCAAGTCGGGCGTTACCAACGCCAGCTCGGTGAGCAATTCCTCGCGGAACTCTCTCTTCTCCGGAAAGAAGAACTCGAACTTGAGGAGATCGCGCAGGCGCAGGGCCTCAGTCCAGGCGCGTTCAATGGAGTCCTCTGACGAGCCAGCTGCTGCTGGTGCCAACAGCGCCACCTCGAGGATCGACCGAGTGACGAACCAGTGGATGATCGAGTTACGGTAGAAGGCCGCTACCATCTCTTGGTTTGGGCCCACCCGGTAGACGCGGTCGATTCCCCCGGCGTAGGACTCCACCAGATCGTGACGCACCAGGTGCTCGAGGGTCTGTTCGACGCTGTTGATCGAAGCGAGGTCCCGGGCATCATCGGCTAGTGGGATACCTCGAGCGAGGACATAAGCGAGCACGGGCGACGTCACCTTGTCGACTTCTTGGAGCGTAAGGGCACGGTCATCTGCGCCAAGTAGGGCGAAGAGGAGGACCGCCGGCGCAGTGACGAGGGTGGCGCGATTGATCCTTACGCAGATCTCGAATCCGATCTTGCTCCGTGCCAATCGACGGGTGGCGTTATCCGCCGAGCCGTCGTCGGCGCTGAGATTGCGAAGCATCTTTCCCAGGTTGACGGGTTCGCCGAACTTGACGTGCACCGACCCAAGGTCGCCTCGTTGCATCCAGGCATAGCGGAGCAGCCATGCCAGCCCCTCACCTCTCTTGGCGTGCCCCTTCGATTCGGTGGTCATGCCTTTCGCCTCGTGGAGCAGGTCGTAGACGATGGCTGTAGGGACGGCGTAGAGGTCGTCGAGCGAAGACTCCTCGACGGCGTCGGCCAGGTACGTGAGGAGCCCGAGCCGAGGGGGGAGCAGTTTGCCGGTTCTCGACCTTCCACCTTCGATGTACCACTCGAGGTTGAATCGCTTAGAAACCAAGAAGCCGAGGTAGCGCCGGAGGGTGAACCGGTAGACCTCGTTGTCCCGGAAGCTTCGACGGATGAACACGACCCCGACCCTCCGTCCGAGCGGACCAATCGGCCAGAAGGCCATGTTGATGCCGCCGAGAGTGTGATTCTGAGCCATGCCGTTCTCATAGAGGAGAGATGCCATGACGTAAGGGTCGAGATTGGAGCGGTGCGAGGGCAGGAACACGAGGGGGTGGCGGGTGCCAAGCTCCCGGACGCAAGCCAGAGAGGTCTGGTCGACTCGCAACTGGTACGCGCCTGAGTAGAGTCGGCGCGCCCACCTGGCCCATAGGTCGACTACGAGCTTATGTTGCTCGCTCGCCATCTCGTCCAGGTAAGCCCGGACGTCGGCAACGACTCCCTCGTCGCTCCGGCTGAGCGTGGCGCAGAGCCTCTCGAGACCTTCTGAGAATCCCCGGCTTGTCATCACCTCGTCGACTACGGCCCGAGGAGACCGGTACCTGTCCCCGCGGATGCGCAGCTCGGATCGATGGAGGGTGATATCGGCTTGACGTGCTACGAAGGCTGCGAAATCGGCGCCTTTCTGGCCAGGCTTTCCGGATCTTTCGTTCCAGCGCGATCGAAGTTCTCCGAAGCAAGCTGGTTCGCCGACGAGAACCCGGCAGCGCCGCGGGTTCTTGGCGAATATTCGTCCTTGGGCTTGTCCGCGTGCCCAGCCGCCGAGAAGTCCCGCGGCCAACTCTCCCGCTCTTGCCGTTGCCGCGGAGCTGATCGGCAGCCATGCGATTCCCACGGGAACGATTAGGTCGTTCGCTCGCGCCGATCGGATGGCGTCGGTAATGTCGTTTGTCAGGGTGAGGTTCCACCCGGCCGCCCGGAGGGCCTCAGCCCAAGCCTCGATGATCCTTCGATCGACCCGGGTCTTGACTCGTGAGATCGCAAGCACTGGTGCGGCTGGTTCGGGAGGCCAGAGAGCGCCGTCGGGTTCGACGACATCGACTGATTGTCCACCGACCCGGACCGAAGCGCTCACGGGGCTGACTCTGCGAGGGAGCTCACTTCGGAGAAGCCATCCTTGAGGTCGGCGACCAAACGATCTGGGTCCGGCACCGCGTCATTGTCGGTGGCGATGCCGACGTAGCACATTCCCTCTTGGGAGAACAAGGTCGCCATAATTGCGCAGCCGGGCACCGGGCCGAAGACGTACGTCGCGGTGATGCGAGCCCCAGCCAGGTGGGCTGGGCGGTCGAGACCAGAGATGTTCGAGGCTTGAAGATCGATCCCACTTGACATGCGCATGGCCAGTCTCGCAAGTAGCGCGCTCGGCAGTCTGCTGGCGATGGGCGCGGCGACCCCCACGAGATCCAGGGCCGGCTCCTCCCGGGCTCGCGTGACTCGTTGATGGACGAGCTTGATGCGCAGCGACGGGTCTGATTCTCCGGCTGGCCCAGCGATCATCGCGGCCGCAAACCGGTTCCCGCCGATTGGGTGATCTGGAGATCTGAGGCTGACGGGAAGAGCCGTCGGGATGTCTGCTGCCTCTATGCCGTGCCATCGGTGATAACGCCCGAGGCCGCCCAGCAGGCCGGCGAGGTAGGCATCGTTGATTGTGCCTCCGGCGACCTGTCCGGATCTCTTCAACGCGGACAGCGGGATTTCGATGGTTCGCAGTCGCCGCGACATACCCCTGTGACGGAACAGGGGAGAGGGCCGACCGGCCTGCGGAGCGGCGACCCGGGCCAGAGACTGGGCGTAACCCACAACGGACTGGAGTGTCTCGGGGAGGCTGACGACCTGGCCCCCCCTGGACAAGATGCCGGCGGTCATCCTGGTCATGTCTCTTGGTGCATGGAGTATGGCCGTGCGGACCCGACGGACCGCCAACCCCGCCGGTCGAACGTTTTCGGAGGGCGCGAGTGGGGGGGTTGGTTTGTCTGGAGTCGGCCCTCGACGGGTGCTGTGAAGCAGGTCGAATAGTTGGACGGTCCCCTGGCCGTCGGCCATCGAGTGATGGAACTTGAGCAAGTAGGCGCCTTTACCTCCGGCGAGGCCGTCCACCAGGACCGCCTGCCACAGGGGGCGGGCCGGGTCGAAAGGACACATGTGAAGGAGGGCGGCGATATCGAGAACGCCGTCGATCCCGTCGTCTGCGGGCAGACTCACGCGGCTGAGGTGGTACCCGAGGTCCAGGTCGGTCGGCACCCAGATTGGCGGCCCAACGTGGAGTGGGTCGTCGACGACCCGGTACCGAAGACGCGGCGCCACGTGAGTGGCCCATTCGTGCGCTCTCACGACCCGATCCCAATCGGGCACTTGGTCGAGCACTTCCAACACCACTCCACCCGACCGCAACCTCGGATCTATTTCGGCCCGCCAGATGGTGGCTTCGAGATGATTCATTTCCGTCTGGGCCCCCCAGCCCGGAGCGGGATCAGAGTTGGCCGTCACACTGGAGTGCTCCGAATAACTGGGGCATGGGCGCAACGACCGCATCATGCGGTCCGATCAAGGATCCAGCTGATGAGCGCGTCGATGACGGTGGCGCCGACCGGCTCGTTGAAGATCTCGTGGTACAGGCCGGGCCAGAGGCGAGCGACCAGATCCTCCGATGAGACGCCGCCTACGACGTCCCTGAGAGCCTGGGGTGGTATGAGCGCATCGGCACTCCCCTGCATCACCTGGATCGGGAGGGTCAGTTCCCCGAGACGGGCCACGATCCCGCCGATCGAACTCATTACGATCAGGAGGTTGCGAGGCGGCGGTCCCAGGTATACCAGCGGGTCGGACTTGTAGGCCTCGACAACCGCCGGGCTGCTCGAAATGCCGTCGGCGAGAGACAGGGGCGGAATCTCCTCCAATTCGACCAACGCCAGCATCTCGGACGGGATGTTGATCGCCGGAGCCGAGAGTGACAGGCCAGCCAGTCGGTCCTGGTGCGCTAGCGCGTAGGCGATGGCTATGGCGCCACCGAGGGAGTGCCCGAGCAGGAAAGTCGGCCGGTCTGGTCCGCTCGCGGCAACCAGGTCGACCACTAGGTCGAGGTCGCTCACCGACTTCTCCAGGGATCCGACATCACCCCGTTCACCCGATGAGCGTCCGTGGCCCCGGTGGTCGGGCGCCCAAACCGAGATGCCGGCGGCTACGAGTTGCTCGGCCACATGGCTGTATCGCCCGCTGTGCTCGGCATAGCCGTGCGCGATGACCAGCCTTGCGCACGGCAGGGGCGATTGCCACGCTCGATAAAAGATCTCGCCACCTAGAAGGTGACCCTCAGAACCAGACAAGGCGACTCCTGTGGGGGACGGTGGGCACCGAATCGGCCCAACCGACGCCCGGTTCGGGACATTTGCCACTACCGGAAGTTAGCGAAAACTAACATCGGGAGTCAATAGGCCGTCGCGATAATCACGAGACTTCACACCTATAGCGCCATGGGGGTGAGATCGGCGAAGATATCTGGAATGTGTTGACATGTTAGTTAGTCTTAGCTAACGTGAGTCGCAGTTGGTTGCCGAGATCTGCGGCCTTCTGGGGTGAATCAGTCCGCTGGAGGCCTAACTGCTACGAGAACCCACAAGGGGGGACGGTGTATCGCACTCTGGGCCGAGTCGACTGGCGGTCGAAGAAGAGGAAGAGGCTCGGGTCGGTAGCATTGGTCGCCGCCTTGGCGCTGACAGTGGTGACTGGTTGCGGCACCCGCCTGCCCGACTCCAGCTTCGTCGGTGCCAACGCGGGTTCCGGCAGTGGCAGTAGCGGCTCGTCGGACCAGGCGCTCTCCGGCGGCACTTCGTCTGGGTCTTCCGGAAGCTCAGGCTCTCTCGCCTCAGGCTCGGATGCGAGTTCGGGCTCCTCTGGCCCGGCGTCGACCGGCTCGGGTAGCTCGACCGGTGCAGCGATCAGTTCGGGCTCTGGATCCACCAGCGGCGGGTCGTCGAACGGTGCTGCCAGCGGCCGAGGCAGTTCCGCCGGTGGAAGCAGTTCCGCCGGTGGAAGCTCCTCGACTGGCTCATCCTCGGGTGGCTCGAAAGGCTCGTCCACCAGCGGAAGCTCGGCGAGCGGAGGCACTACGACGGCATCGTTGCTCGACGACCCCATCTTCGGCGGCAATGGCGCTTGCTCTCCGGCTACCGGAACACCCGTGAACATCGGCAACGTCAGCACCCTGTCGGGCGTGCTCGGCCAGCTCTTCGAGCCTGTGGTTCCCTCCCTCCAGGTATTTGTCAAGGCTCAGAACGCTTGTGGCGGCCTCGACGGCCATCCGATACATCTGGTGATCGAGGATGACCAGGACGATCCCTCGACCGCGGCCAGCGATGCCCAGAACGAGATCGAGAATGATCACATCCTGGCCTTCGTGGGCAACATCCAGGTGCTGACGATCAGCAACATGGTGTCGATCGTCAACAGCACCCATGTGCCGATCATCGGTGGCGACATCACCAACAACACCTGGTTCTCGAGCCCGTACATCTTCCCCGAAGGGCCTCCTCCGGAGGCGATCAGCTTCGGGTACCTGCAGGCAATGACCCAGATCTACCACGACACGAACGTCGGTGACGTGTACTGCCTCGAGGTGCCCCAGGCCTGCGAGCAGATCAACGCGGCCTTCCTGGCCTTGGCCCCGCAGTTGGGCGCCACAGTCAAGTCGAACATCCAGATATCGATCGTGTCACCGAGCTACACCTCGCAATGCCTCACGGCGCAGTCCGACAAGATCCAGGCTATGGCGCTCACCGTTGACGCCGCCACCCAGGGCCGGTACGCAACCAGCTGCGCGTCGGTCGGTTACCACCCGCAGTACATCGCCTACCCGCTCGGCGTGGGTAACCAGAGTGAGTTCTTCGGGAACGCAAACCTGGGTGGAACCTACGTTCCCCTCAACACGTTCCCCTGGATGGACGACGCGACGTCCGCCGAGCAGTACTACCAACAGCAAGTCGCCAAATATGACCCTGGTTTCACTACGGGCGACGCCGCCAGCCTCGGCTGGACGTCGGGGGCGTTGCTGGTCGCAGCCAGCCAAGACCTGACCTCCAGCCCGACGTCGGCGCAGTTCTTGCAGGCCCTCTACCAGTTCAAAGGTCAGTCATACACCACGCTCGGCGGCATGACGGCCCCTCTCACCTTCAACCAGGGCGGCCTCCCCACGGTGCCGTACTGCCTCTTCGCTGCCGTGTCCAACTCCACCAACACGGGATGGAACACAGCGAAGTCCGTGGACCACGCCGTGTGTACCAATCTCACCGCCCCTGACTCCCCCAAGTAGCGCGGATCCTGAAAGGACCATGCCTGATGCATAGGAACAACCCTCGGAGCGTCCACAGGCTGGCTGTTAAGGCTGTGACGGTGGCAGCGGCGACCAGTGTGGCTTGCATGTACGGTTTGGCCGGGACGGCGTCAGCCTCTGCCGGCGTCGTATCGTCGGCGGGTCAGACGCCGGCGGTGGTGGGCCCGCTCCTCGATTTCTTCTCCTTCGGCGACAACATCGGTCTCCCCCTTGTCTGCGGAACCGCAGCCGCAGGTGTAGGTGACGGGGCCGCCCAGTACGGCTTCGCCCAGGAAGCGTCCACTCTTATCGACGCGATCGACAACTTCTGCAGCACAGCCAGCACCGACGGTGCCGACTACATCGCGGAGGGTCAGGCGACCGATTCGCCGTTGGCCGGCTTCAACCCCGTCGCCAACCCGATGCTTCAGAGCACCGGATCGTCCGTCTCCGAGTTCGGCACGACGTACGGCACTGCGTTAGCCCCCTTCGGACCCACAATCGCGGGCCTCGGCGGCACGATTGAGTGGTTCGAGGGCAGCTGAGTCAAGCCGACCTTACATACGTTACTCAGGAGGAAAAGTGGATATCGCCAAGCTCCTTCGGTCTCAATGGGACCGCTCAGGTGCGATCGCATGCACCTTAATAGGAGGAATGTTTCTTCTGCTCGGTTGGATCGGCGTCAGCGGCACTTCCTATCTGGCCAAACAGCTGCCATACATCATCTCCGGTGGCATCGGAGGGGTCTTCTTCCTCGGTTTGGGGGCGACCCTCTGGATCTCAGCCGATCTTCGAGACGAGTGGCGGAAACTGGATCGCATCGAGGAGGCCCTCCTGGACGGCACGTTGCGTTGGAGTGGGCCCGGCGAGTCTCCCTTAGCGTCCCACGGTGACAATGGGCACGCCCCACCGCGGGCCGCGGGTGGGAATCGATCAGAGCAGGGCGCTGAACCGTGGGCACCCGAATACTTTGACCAGACGTCGGAGACCCCAATCCTCGCTGAGGCTTCCGCCTCCCGGGTCCGGTCGGCAGACAAGCGGCGCCCGCGTGCTGAGGGGTCGGTGTCGAGGATGATCGTCGTGGCGCGAGACCCAGCGGTAGTGCCGGCCCAAGAGGCCAGGCTAACCCGGACAGTCGCCCGGAAGGCCCCCTCAACCGGTTCTCGCCAGGCTAACCGGGCATCCGGCAGCAGGGTTTCGTCTCCGTCGTCGCCGGCCAAGACGGCTCGGACCCGCCCGGTTAGGGCCGAGGCGCGTGGTAAGCAGGACGACGCGAAGTGATCCAAGCCTCTTCCCTGGCTTCGCCCATGAGGGTGGAGCTACAACCCAGTGCTGTGTCGGCCTGGACCACTCGTGATCTGGCCCGGTGGGGCGTCTTCGTAGGTGCAGGAGCTAGTGCCTGGATGGTGGCGTGGTACCTGGCGTCGGGTGATCGGACCTTCGGGAGCCAGATCGCCCCCGTCGATGTGGCGGTCATCGGACTGGTGGTCGCCTGCGCCGCCGACATTTGGATCCTGCTCATGGGCCGACGAGCTATCGGCGTGAGGCGTCGCCTGCTGGTCGGCGAGGCCGCCCCGCTGGCGACCGGCACATCGGTTTCGGCCGTTGCGTCAGCGAGGCCTGGGTCTGATGAGCTTGTAGGCCAGACCGGCTTGCGGCATTTCCACCGGGCTGACTGCCCGATGGCTCGCAACAAGACCTGGTCTGCGGCGGAGCGCCACGAGCACGAGCACGCCGGCCGCCGCCCCTGCGGGATCTGCCAACCGTGACTCGCCTTTTGGAGTACCTGGTTCCAGGTATTGCCGACGGATCCATCTACGCAATCTGCGCCCTTGGGTTGGTTCTCACCTATAAGACGTCGGGGGTCTTCAACTTTGCCCATGGGGCTCTGGCCGCAGCCGCGGCCTACGCGTTCTACCAATTCCGCAACCGGAATCATCTTCCTTGGCCGGTCGCAGCCATTCTGGCCTTGATCATCGTCGGTCTCATCGGCGGTCTGCTCCTCGAGCGACTCGCCGGGTGGCTATCGAGCGCGCCACCGGTGACCCTCGTCGTGGCGACGGTGGGACTGCTGGTCTTCCTGCAGTCACTGGCAACTGCGGTATATGGAGCATCCAACATCGACGACTTCCGACCGTTCCTTCCGCAGTCGGGCTTCCATGTCGGGCACGTGACCGTGTCTGGCAGCGACATGATTATCGCCGCCTTGGCCTTAGGAACGGCCGTAGGGCTCTATTACTTCTTCCAGCGAGCCCGGCTCGGGGTGTCGATGACTGCGGTCGTCGACGACCCGAACCTGCTGAGCCTGCAGGGTGTCAACCCGGCCAATGTCCGCCGGATCGCCTGGATCTTGGGTGCGACGTTCGCAGGAATCTCCGGAGAGCTTCTCGCTCCCGAGTTGGGTGTCTCGGTCAATGACTTGATCCTCCTGGTTATCACCGCGTACGGCGCCGCAGCCATCGGGCTCTTCGACAGCCTGCCGCTGACCTTCTTGGGAGGCCTGCTCATCGGAGTGGCCGTTGACGTCCTTCCGGCTTACCTGCCCAGCTCCAACGTGACGTTGCAAAGCCTTCCGAGGAACATCCCATTCCTCATCCTCTTCGCCGTCCTCGTCTTCGTGCCGGCCCGCAAATTCACTGAGCGCGGCATGCGCAACGTGAGACGCCTGAAACCGATTCGACAGTACAGCCTAACGGTCATGGGGCCAGCCATGTCTCTGGCCGCGGTTGGGTTGATAGTGCTTCCCTTCGTCATCAACAGGGCGAGGGTCGACCAGTACAGCGCCGCTCTCGGCTATGCGGTCATCTTCGCCTCGTTGGGTCTGATCACCTGGACCTCTGGTCAGATCTCGTTGTGTCACCTGGCCTTCGCTGCGATCGGCGCTTCCACGATGGGCCACTCGTTGAGCGCGGGGGTGCCCTGGATATTCGCCTTGCTGTTCGCTGGGCTGATCGGTATCCCGGCCGGGGCCATAGTGGCGATCCCCGCCAACCGGCTGTCGGGGGTGTATGTGGCCGTGGCCACATTCGGATTCGGCATCCTGATCCAGCAGATCTTCTACCCGACGTTCTTGATGTTCGGGGTCCTCAACAACATCGCCGTGCCTCGCCCACATGTACTCGGAATCGGGTTTACGGGAGACCGCGCGTACTACTACCTCTGTCTGATCGTGACGGCTCTGGCCTGCGCATCGATCCTCGTCGTCCTGCGAAGCCGGCTGGGCCGGTTGCTCCGCGCCTTATCGAACTCGCCGGTCGCCCTCGACGCTCACGGGGCGAACACCAATCTCATCAGAGTCGTCGTCTTTTGCTTCTCGGCCTTTCTGGCGGCGATCGGCGGTGCCCTCCTGGCCGGCGTGCCCCAGTCGGCCAGCGGTGCGACCGGCGGCCAGTTCGACTTCACGGTCTCTTTGGTCTTCGTGGCCATCTTGGCCTTCTGCGGTCGGCGCCCCCTGATATCCCCGTTCATCGCCGCCTTCTTGTACGAGGTCATCAAGATCTACCCGTTCTTCGACAACGAGACGGTTCTCAAGTACCAGGGCGTGGCCTTCGGTCTGCTCGCCATCATGGTGGCAGTGGCCCCGGGTATTCAGGCCGGACGCCTTGCCACTTCGAGACGGTCCTCGGAGCGCGACCGCAGTCCCGTGACTCAACGACTCGACGATCGTCGTCTCGGACCTATCCAGCCGTCTGCCCTGGCTCTCGGACCTCCTGTCTATCGGAGCGGCCGTTCGCCGTCGAACGGCTCGTTGTCGAACGGCTCGTCTTCGAACGGTGCCGGTGTCCGGCCCCTAGGGAGCAAGACCGGGAGGCAACTATGACAGTCGACCTCGACATCCAGCAGATAACGGTCCGATTCGGTGGAATCGTGGCGGTCAATGACGCCTCGCTGCACGCCGAAGGCGGAACCATCACCGGGCTCATCGGTCCCAACGGCGCCGGCAAGACCACGCTCTTTAACGTGTGCAGCGGCCGGGTGCGGCCTACCCAGGGCACCGTCACCCTCGGAGGACAGAAGCTGGACGGTCACAGTTCCGCCAATCGGGCTCACCGGGGTCTGGGTCGAACGTTCCAGCGCATGGAGTTGTTCGAGAACATGACCGTCCGGGAGAACGTGCGGACAGGGCCGGAAGCCCTCTTCTCGAGCAACCGGTTCTACGGTCTCTTCATCTGCTCACGCAAGGAAGGACGCGAGATAAGGGATCGGGCGGACGAAGCAATCGAGCGCTGCGGGATAACCCAGTTGGCCTCCCAGACTGTGGGTGACCTGTCCACCGGGCAGCGCAGGTTGGTCGAGTTGGCTCGGGCCATGGCGACCCCCTTCAAGTTCTTGCTCCTCGACGAGCCCTCCTCTGGCCTGGATCACTCAGAAACCGGGCAGTTCGGCCAAGTGCTGTTGGACTTCGTCAGCGACACCGGCACCGGGATCCTGCTGATAGAGCACGACATGAGCCTAGTAGCCGAGGTGTGCGCCTTGATATTCGTCCTGGACTTCGGCCGGATGATCTACACGGGCACGACGTCAGATGCCCTCGTCAGCCCAGTCGTGAAGGCGGCCTATCTCGGGGAGGTGGCAGTGGCGGGTGCTTGAGCTGCGAAACATCTCAGCCGGCTACGACACCGGACTGGTCCTTCGGGATGTCAGCATCGTTGTCCCGGACAAGTCGGTGGTAGCCCTGCTTGGCCCCAACGGAGCCGGCAAGACGACCTTGCTTCGAGTCGCGTCGGGCCTCCTACGCCCCGCCCTCGGGCAGATCGTGATCGACGGTGTCGACGCAACCGGGATGCGCCCCTACGAGTTGGCCCAGCGGGGCGTCTGTCACGTGCCCGAGGGTCGCGGGATATTCCCGGCTCTGACGGTTAGTGACAACATCCGCCTGCAAGCGCCTCCGGCGTCGACGAAGTCGTCGATACATCGGGTGACGAGCGTTTTTCCGCGTTTGGGAGAGCGTTCCTCTCAGATGGCCGGGACGATGAGCGGCGGTGAGCAGCAGATGCTCGCTCTCGGGCACGCCTACGTGTGCAACCCCTCGGTCGTCCTCCTTGACGAGGTGTCGATGGGTCTGGCCCCTAAGATCGTCGACGAGATATTCAGTTACCTCCACGATCTGGCCTCTCAGGGCACGGCGCTGCTCTTGGTCGAGCAGTACGTCTCGCGGGCGCTGGCCTTGGCGGACTTCGTATACATCCTCAACCGGGGCGAAGTGAGTTTCGCTGGCGAGCCGGGAGAGATAAGCGAGGAGACTGTGTTGAACTCGTATCTAGGGTCGCTCGCGTCGTGACCGGCGCCGACAAGACCGAGTCATCCCGCCGCCGGCTCGGTTGTACGGGCAGGCTGGTGGGGGCTGCTGGTATCGCTCTCGCTGGCTCCTTTTCCGGGCTCGCCGGGGCGGCGCACGCCCAGCCAGAGACCAACCAGAACACCTACAACCTCACTGCCGAGGGCGATGGTGAGCTCTACGAGGTCCAAAACGCCCAGCTTCCCGCCGCGACTACCGAGGAGGTCAGTCCCTACAGTGCGCAGGCCGCCAATGACAGCTCCGGGAACAGCACTGCGTTCGCCGGTCTACCCTACCTCGGTCCGGTTGCTGAGACGATCGAGGGCACGGTCAACGGTCTCAGTGGGGGTGCAACTCCTCCGCTGCCGCCCGCCCCAGGCTATGTGTCGACGACGTATCCTGGAGCGTCGACCGCGAATGAGGATCAGGGCCCCTACGTCGTCCAAGCGACCAGTTCGCAGTTCGCTTCGAGCGCCCAAGCGGGCCTCGGCGTTTCGCCCAACGCCGGATCCACGACCAGTAACCAGCAGGTGTTCTCCAAGGCCTCGGTCGTTGCCAATCCCGACGGGAGCGTTTCCTCGACCGCCAGCGCCGGAGTCGACGGTCTCAATATAGGGATCCTGGATGCCCTCAATGTGAGCTCCACCGAGACGATCACCGAAACGGGCAGCGGAGCCCCACAAATCTCGGGATCGACCAACCTGGGGACGTTTACGTTGCTCGGCTTCACCGTGGGCATCACGGCCCAGGGTTTCGACCTGGCCGGGGCCAACCTGCTGCTGCCCACCAACACCATCCTCTCCGAGATCAACAACGCGCTCGGCAAGAACGGCACCCAGATCCAGGTCCTGCCTTCTATTACCAGCACCGATCCGGCAACCGGAATCGAGTCCGTCACGTCCAGTTCGTTACAGGTAACGACGGTTCAGAATGCCCCGGCTCTTGGTCCGACCACCCTCACGTACGATTTTGGACGCGTGACGGTGAGCGCCGCCGACGTCGCTCCGCCGTCCACCACCGGAGTCGCTCCGCCTGTCCCGCTGAGCCCCTCGACCACGTCGACGACGTCGATACCCGCTAGCGCAGCTCCAGCTACCGCCTCAACGGTCCCTTCAGGTAGCGATGACACGGGTTCGGGACTCTCCGGCGGTTCGGGACTCTCCAGCGCTCCAGCGTCTCCCGGCACCTCGGGCGGGTCTCTATCGCCGTCGCTGGCGTCGACCCCGGCCGACGTGTCTTCAGTTACGCCGTCGAGCGGATCGTCGAACCAACCGCAGACGCTTGGTTATCTGCCGGCGTCGGCTCTCACGGGTACATCGTTGCCCGGCGTCTACTTGGTGCTCGTCCTGGCCGGATTCGGAGTCGTGGCGGGAATGACGCTGTTCCGTCGCTTCGCCGTCCGCCTGGCGCTGCACTGACCGAGTCTCGGTTCTTGATCGAAAGGAGCGCTGGAAGTGGACAAGCTTGATCCCGTCACCTTTGAAGCGCGCGCCGATGTGGCCGTGGTGACGTTGGCCCACCACGAGTCACGGAACGCGCTTTCTAGCGGAATGCTAGATGGATTGGCCCGAGCTTTGGAGCGAACGGCCAGGGAACAGATGCGGGCATTGGTTCTGAGGTCGGACGGGCGGGTATTCTGCTCCGGAGGTGACCTCAGCGGAGTCAACGAGGCCCTGGAAGGCGACGTCGATAGCGAGATCGGCGCAATGGTGGATCAGCTCCACGGCGTAATCCGCTCGCTGCGCGACCTACCGATGCCTTCGCTTGCAGCCATCGGAGGCCCGGCCGTCGGTGCCGGGATTGCGCTCGCCCTCGCAACCGACGTGAGGGTGGTCGCCCGATCTGCCACCTTCTCGACGGGATATATCGGGGTCGGGGCGTCACCAGACGGTGGCGTCTCATTCCACCTGGCTCGTTCTCTCGGCTCCCAGCAGGCCCTCTCGGCCTTCCTGCTCAACCGCCGCTTCTCGTCCGACGAGATCAGGAGCCTGGGTCTAGCCGACGAACTGGTCGACGACGCAGAGTTGGACGGCACCGCCATGGTGCTGGCGGCGCACCTGGCGAAACTTCCTTTTGGAGCGGTTCTGGCCATGCGCAAACTCGCCTACTCCGCGTCGACACACTCCCTAGAGACACATCTCGACGCGGAGAGGGAGCAGTTCTTGCGGGTGGCCCACAGCGACGCCTTCCGTCGCGGGATCGCACCGTTCGCCCGCGTCCGACAGTCACAGGAGGCGATCTGATGGACCCCGTCAACTCTGTATTGATTGCCAACTGCGGAGGCTTCTGGGGCGACGATCCCACTGCCGCCAGACGCCAGGTTGAAGGTGGGCACGTCGACTACCTCGTCATGGACTACCTGGCCGAGATCACCATGGCCATCCTGCAGAAGCAACGGACCAAGGATCCCGACGCCGGGTACGCCAAGGACTTCCTGCTCCAGTTACGCGATGTTCTAAAGCCGGCCATGGAGCGGGGAATTACCATCATCAGCAACGCGGGCGGAGTCAACCCGAGGGGCTGTGCCGGTGCCGTCGAGACGCTGGCCGAGGAGTTGGGCGTCGCGGACCTCGTTCGAGTAGCCCTCGTGCTCGGAGACAACCTGTTCGAGGACTTGGACCAGTTGCTCGCCAGCGGTGAACACCTAACCCACCTCGAGACCGGAAGACCGCTGGCCGACGTTCGCTCGGAGGTGCTCTCAGCCAACGTCTACCTGGGATCGGCACCGATCGTCAAGGCGCTCCAGATGGGTGCCAATGTGATCGTGGCGGGCCGTGTCACCGACACCAGCGTGACCCTTGCCCCCATGATTCACCGGTTCGGTTGGGCGGCGGATGACTGGGATCGTCTCGCCGCGGGAATCGTGGCCGGTCACATAATCGAGTGCGGAACCCAGTGCACAGGCGGGAACTTCACCGACTGGCACACAGTAACCGACTTCACTGATATCGGCTATCCGTTGGTGGAGGCTCACTCGGATGGGAGCTTCGTCGTCACTAAGCATCCTGGCACGGGCGGGTTGGTCACGGTCAACACGGTTCGGGAGCAGTTGCTTTACGAGATGGGCTCGCCGCGTTACCTATCTCCGGATTGCACTGCCCTCTTCGACTCGGTGCAACTGGCCCAAGATGGCCAAGACCGGGTAGGAGTCACCGGAGTACGTGGTGAGGCCCCTCCAGAGCGGTTGAAGGTCGCCATCAGCTATTCGAGCGGGTACCGGGCGGTCGGGCGGATGCTCGTCTCGGGACCGGACGTGCTCCGCAAGGCTGAGAAGGCCGCGGAGATCTTCTGGCAGGCCGCGGGCGGAGTCGGCTCATACGACCAAGTCGCCACCCAGTTCATTGGCTGGGATGCCAGTCATCCGCCCTTGGCTTCCGACGAACCCGGCGAGGTGTTGATGCAGGTGGCCGTACGGGACATGGACCGGGCCAAAATCGAGCGGTCGTTTGCGCCGACGGTGGTGGGCCGCATGCTCGGGTCCGTGCCAGGATTCACGATGCCGGGAGACCAGGGGCGCCCGCGCGCCTCCGAGGTCGTTGGGCACTGGCCGGCTCTGATCGACCGAGCCCGGGTGACGAGCTGGGTCGCACTCGGCGACCGAGTCGAGGAAGTGCCCACCGCGGTCGCAGGTGCCTCGAGCGATCCTGGTCCCAGAGTTGTCGACGCCAAGGACTCACGGTCAGAGCTGGGCGGTCCTGAACCGTCGGACTTAGACGGGCCGTCAGCGGTCGTCCTCGCCGGCGTCGACATGGTAACGGTGCCCTTGATCAGGTTGTGCATCGCTCGGTCGGGGGACAAGGGTGACACCGCGAACATCGGGGTCATCGGACGGACTCCGGCGATCTACTGGTGGATGGTCGAGCACCTCACGGTCGAGATGGTCAAGCAACATTTCAAGGACATCTGCCAGGGTGAGGTCGAGCGCTTCAAGGTCGCCAACCTGAGCGCGCTCAACTTCCTGCTGCACGAGAGTCTCGGAGGCGGTGGAACACTCTCTCTCCGCTTCGATGCTCAAGGCAAGACCTACGCGCAGTACCTGCTTGCCATGAAGGTCGAGGTCCCTGTCGCCGTTCTTGCCTCCGTCGAATGATTGACTTCCGGGCCCGCATCCGAGCCCGGGCCGCTGCCAGCCCCCGGAGGATCGTCCTCCCGGAGATCGACGACCCCCGGATCCGTTCAGCAGCGGAGATTCTCCGAGCCGAGCGACTCGCGGTGCCGGTTCTGCCCGATCAAGAGATGACCAAGACTTACCGAGCGGAGCTGGCGGAAAGACTTACGGCCCGACCCGGGGCCGAGGTCACGCTCGCCGACGCGCTGGCGGAGGTCGAGGATCCACTGCTCTTCGCGGCGCTGATGGTGGATGCCGGCCACGCTGACGGCTGCGTGGCCGGTGCGGTGGCAACAACGGCGGCGACCATCCGAGCTGCGCTAAGAGGGATCGGCAAGGCGCGGGGCTCCAGGTGCGTGTCGAGTTTCTTCGTCATGATCTGCCCCCACACGAACCCCGCTGGAGGCAGGACCTTGGTGTTCTCCGACTGTGCAATAGTGCCCGATCCCTCCGCCGAGCAACTCGTCGCGATCGCGGCTGACGCCGCTCGTAGCGTTCAGCGGTTTCTCGAGGTCGAGCCCCGAGTGGCCCTGCTCAGCTTCTCGACCCATGGAAGTGCAAAGCATCGGCGGGTTGAAAAGGTGGTGCAGGCCATGGAGCTTCTGCGCGATCTGTACCCGTCGCTCGTCGTGGGCGGCGAGCTCCAGGGGGACGCTGCTCTCGTGGCGGCGGTTGCGCAGACCAAAGCCGCCGGCAGCCCGATAGCCGGGAACGCGAACGTGTTGATCTTCCCCGACCTCGACGCCGGGAACATCGCCTACAAGCTGGTAAGTCGCTTGGGAGGAGCAGACGCTATCGGCCCGGTGCTGCAAGGCTTGGCTCGTCCGATGAACGACCTGAGCCGCGGCGCCACTGTCGATGAGATCGTCGACGTGGCCTGCATCACGTCTCTGCAGGCCGAACCTCCCAACGGCTGTGGCGAAGTCAGCTCGGCAGTAGCGAGTAGTTCGTCAGCAGCGAAGATGGGAAGTTCGTAACCCGATGCCCGAGCTTCGGGTCCCACAACTCGTCGCCGATCAGGGCGAGGGTCTCGGCGATGTCGGTGATTTGGGCGCGCTGCTGGGCCGCCGCCAGGAGCGCTCCCGCTTCGGCCGCCCTCGTGGCCTCCGCGTCGACGAGGAGCCCGAGTCTCAGGCGGGTGCCGGCGATTCTTCCGTCGGCCGGGTCCGGTTGGGCTGTCAGTCCGCTGACCGCGTTAGAGAACTTGTCGCTCTCGTTTCTCAGTACCGGCAGCGAGCCGTCCTCGATCGCGTTGACCTCCGCAGTCACGGACGGGATGCCCACCTGCTCTGTCGCCTCCTTCCACTTGGCGAATGATTCCTGGGGTCGGGTGACCTGGTAGGAGATGGGCTTCAGGGTTGGTGACGTGGAGTCGAGCGGCGGCCCGGCGGCCAGTCCGATCGACGCCCAGAGCGGAACGTCTGGAGGCGCCACTATCGTGACGTCGGGGGTCGGGGCTGTTGGCGCGGTGAACGGCGCTAGGACAGCGGTGGCTTGGTCGTAGACGCGGTCGCCTAGCTCACGAATCCGGGTGGAGCTGAGTTGCAGCTGATGCTGAAGAGGTCCGGCAGGCAGATGGGTGGTGAGTAATACCAAGCGAACGGACTCGACATAGAGGTCCACCGACATCTGATAGTCGTTTAGGGCTTGTCGTGCGAGAGCCAACGGGGCTTGTTTGGCGAGGGCTCCACGGGTGTCAGAGAAGTCGGGCCAGTACCCGGCGATCTCAGCGGCCACCGCCGAGCCGGTCGCGGGCGGGCCCGTAGACCGGCTGACAGCGGACCCCCTCTCCCATGATTCCGTGCTCTGCAACAGCGGCTCGAGCACGCTGTCGAGGTCAGCGAAATCTTTGCTGATCTCCGCCGACCAGGTCTGTGTTTCATTCTGATCGGCAACTTGAGTGACTGTCATGGTGGTCGAGGTCGTAAAAGAGTTGGGGGTCGAAATGGTTGCCGCCGCGCTCCGACGACCCGATCCGCCGGAGGTGGCCGCACCGATCCCGACGGCCGCGCCTACAGCCAGGAACACGCAGCCCAGCACGGCGACGCCGGTGATCAGATCGTGTTGCTTCGATCGACGACCAAGCGAGTACCGGACCGGGCGGCGCCATCGACGGTTACTCATGCGAAGGCGAACCTCGGGACGGCGGCCCCGTCGACCGTCGGCGGCCGATCGGGCTGCGGGCGGCTAGAACGTGCAACTCGTGCCTTCTGACTTCCAGGTGCTCACGTACCAACGACTGTTGTGGTCTACCAGAGTTCCGGACCCATCGAAGTATCCCCGCGCCACCCCGGGGTCGGGCTGACCTGTCCTGTCGGACACGACGTACCAGTGCATCTCGTCCAGACAGTCCGTGACAGACGCGGTCGCTCCCGTGATCTTGAGTTTCCTCTGGTCATCTACCAGCGTGCCTGTGCCGTGCTCGTGGTCTTGGCCGATGATCGCCGCGGCTCCTTCCGCATCATCCACCAGGGAGGTGACGGCGACGAGCTCCATGTTCTTTGCAAACGCCACGTTGAAGTCGTCGTCCAGACCGGATATGTCGGTCAAGAACGACTGGTACGCAAAGTCGATGGCAGCCGTCGGACTCTGCAGTGGGGCCGAATCCGACGCTGGATCGACTGATGCGGTCGGAACCGTTGGGAAGCTCGACTCTGACGCCGGCCCCAGTAGCCCCCCGACGGCGCTAGACCCAGTAACCGGCGTCGCTCCGGGCGGCGTGGTTCCAGACGAGGAGCCTCCCCCCGACGACGATAATCCCGGCGACGATGATAATCCCGGCGAGGAAGTCGATTCGGGTGACGTCCCAACTGGCGCGACCGTCGAGGCAGCTGCACTCCCGCCCTGCGAAACGGGAGTCCGTAATCCGCAGCCACCTGCGGCGAGTGCCAGCAGAGCGAGCAGCACCAGGCTCCCGGATGAGGAGGTCGCCCCCCTGTGTCGGCGAAGCCTCTCTGTCTGCAACCCAGAACTCCCAAAGTCAAAGGACCAATGAGTCAAACGGGCACCGCCTGCTGTGCGTGATGCAGCTTGCGAAAGGAGCCTCGGAAGAAGACGAGCGGCTGGTTGCGGTCAACCAGCTGGAGGTCCTCGACCATGCCGACCACGATGTGGTGGTCCTCCTCGTTGTGACCGAGAACAGAGCGAAAGGCTTCTGAGTCGGGAGTCACGGTCGCGGCCTCCTTGGTCCGATCTGACTAACTGGTCGATGTTGCCAATTCAGGTGGTCGACGTTCGCGAAAGGCTGCGATTCCTATATTCGCGCCGTCGGCGCCCACCAAGGGCGCCGACGGAAGTGTCTGGTAGCGGTCAGGCCCGGCTCGGGTTAGCCTGGCATCAAGCTGGCTGGATCGAAGTCCTCGGTCCAATAGTGGGGCCGGACGATCGGCACACCCAGCGCTTCGAACACTCGGTTGTCCTCCCAGCAGGTCGACTCGAGGAGGATCTTGCCGTCGGAGTCGAACTGGTGGAAGGTCGAGCCGATCGTCTCGAGCGTCTTGCCTCCGGTTGGCAGTCCCCGATAGGTCGAGGCGCCTTCGATCTTGACGTTCCAATGAATGAGTCCCCAGCGCTCGTGGCCGAGGTACTCTGTGGCTGTGAAGGTGTAGGTGCCATTCTCGCCGGCGGCCAAGCCCCCGAGATGCAGCTTGAGCATCGGGCGATCCGTGATGGTGTCGTCTAGGTGATCGTCGACCTTCGAGCACTCGAGCGTGAAATAGTCGGCGTACAGGGCGCCTAGGGCGGTGGTGTCGCTCCCGAGGAGTTCGCACCAACGTTGGGCGTGGTCTATGCCGGTCGCCGGCTCGAAGGTGTGTACGGAGGAGGCCGCAGGTGACGATACGTGCTTGGAGCCCGTCGGGATCTTGTCAGGGCTCACCGGACCGACCTGGCGAACGACCGCGGCGGCGTCCCACCACGAGGACTCCCGTTTGATGAGGCCATTCTCGTACACATGGAAGGTATGGCCCTGAGTGCCGAAGGGTTTGCCGGCCACGTCGAGGCCCAGGAACACCGCGGCGTGCTCCGGGCTCCACTCCCAGCGGATGAGACCGGAGTTCTCGTCTCCGATATACGAGCGGATCTTGAAGTTGTGCACTCCAATTCCGTTCTCGGGATCCTTGTTGGCATACGGAGCAAAGAGTCGCAGGAGGTCAGGCTTGGTGTCGATGTTGTGCTGATCCAACATCACGTCCTCGAACACGAAGCCTGCGTCGTCGTACAGCTTGCAGACGGACTCTGGGCTCTCGCGAAAGGCCTTCAGCCACTTTACGGCGAAGTTGTAATGCACGGTTCTCTCCCTAGTTCTGAGCGGATCGGTGGCCCGGAGCTGTGCAGGACCGTCTGGGCCGAGTCCCCGGATAGCGCGATGTTTGTCACCACTAACCTATCAGGGTGGCGACGTCGATGCAACCCCGATATATCTGTTTGGGTCCATCGGCAGCTACTTGGACGCCTTGATGGATGTGGCGCACGGTCCAGTTGCGGATGGCCTGAGCAGGTCAAAGTCACCGGAGCCGCGCCGGGTGACGTTGGGTGCGCACGCCGCCTTGTACAGGCCGTCGGGGTCGTAGGCCACAGTGTTGGTGTAGGGCCAGGGCTGCGCCAGATGATCGTTGGTTCCCGTGAAGCGGAGACCGGCCATCCCGGAGAGGCAGGCGACGTAGGCCACCGCGAGTATCGACCATCCGGCGAGAACCTCGGAGAGCCTCGGGAATCGAACGAAGCCCTTGATCCGGCGGCCGATCCGACCCTGGATCGTCATTCCGTGGCGGTCCTGATACAGCAGCAGGGAGGTGGCCATCATCGTCAGTTCGAACAGCAGCGGTTCCCAGAGCAGCTGGGATTGGGTGGCTTGTCCTTTCCCGATCATCGGCCCAGGGGCTTGGGAGAACATGAAGGCCAGGGTCAGGCATCCGATCCGGAAACCGCCGAGATCGATCGGGAAACAGACGAACTTGGAAACGAGGAGTCGGCTGATGATCGGATGGCGGTCACTCCATGAGTTGGTGCCCCGTCTGGTCACGCCCCGGGCGTGCAGCTTTCCCCAGATCCAGTTGGTTATGAGTGCGGGAACTACCAGCCAGACCATGTACAAGGGAAAGAAGAACACCGGCTCGAAGGTGGGGGCGAGATTCGACCACGGCGAGGCGTTGTGCGGGATGTGCAGGAACGCCGGGTTGGTCGGGAAGTATCCGAGCCAGTTGTAGAAGGGATCGAACGCGAACATCCCGCCCGCCGCGAAGGTGACTCCCAGGACGGTGTGCATCTTCCGCTGCTTCCACGACTTGTAGCCGAAGACGCCGAGCAGAATCGCCCCTCCGCCGAAGCCGACTGCCTGCCAGAGATAGATCCAGCCGGTCCAGCCCAGGTAGGGCTTGACTCCCTGGGGATGTCCATTGACCATATAGGTTTTGACGCCGAGCGGCACCCGGGCTCGCAGGGAGCCAGGCCCGGTCTGACCGATCGAAAGCAGGAGCACCATGATCGCGGCGAAGACGCCGAAGGCCCCGAGCAGCCACTTGCGACCGTCGAGCAGCCGGAGCTTCGCAGGAGGTCCCGCCTGAGTCCCCGGTTGGCTGCCAGGAATCTCCGGCTGTGTGACCAGATCCGCGGCCGCGTCGATTCGGAGATGCGGGGTCGTTGTCATTAGGTAGACCTCCGGCGTGGAACTGGCCAGCCCCCGGCTGGACCGAGAAGATTGACTTGGATGTTAGCGATGAGTAACCTTAGTCGCAATGCCTTTAGACCGAATTGCCGCCCTCAGGGCCGAGCGCAACGAAGTCGTCGACTTCTGCCGAGCCCTGTCTCCCGATGAGTGGTCAGAACCGAGCCGGTGCGCGGGCTGGAGCGTCCAGGACGTGGTCGCCCATATGGGCGCCGCTTTCCACGGCACCTTCACCCCTTGGGTGATCAAACTCATGAGGACGGATGCGCTGGAGAAGGGTAACGACGCCGACGCCGAACGGCGACGACACTGGCCCGCCCCGAAGGTCTTCGACGAGTACGTGAGGTGGAGCAAGCGGTTTCTTGCCATACAGCCGGCGCTGCAGCATCGACCGGGGGGCTCGGTACCGATCCGTCTCGGTGAGATGGGCACCTACCCGGCCCGCCTTCTGGCGAGTGCGTTGGCCTTCGACCACTACGTCCACCTCCGCTACGACTTGGCCACCGCGCTGGGCCGAACCGTTGCCGATGCAGACGCCAACCGGATGGCCGTCCTACTCGAGTGGATGATGGCCGGGTTGCCGAACATGACGGGAACCGACCTCTACTGGCTGAAAGTGCCGGTAGAGATCGTGCTGGAGGGCGCCGGCGCCGGCGCCTGGACGGTTAGCCCTAGCTCCGCGAACTCGGTAGTAGTGGACCAGGGGCCGACGATAGCTCCGCAGGTGCGGATCTCGGGGTCCGCCGATGGGTTCCCCCTGTGGGCGACCAAGAGGCAGCCGTGGCGAGAGTCCGAGCTCAAGATCGAAGGCGAGCAGGATGTTGCGGAGCGGTTCTTGGACAGCGTTACCGTCATCTGATGCGGTCAACCGTCCGATCGCCCCTCCCGTTGGAGTTCTCCGCTGCTAACGCCTGAGTCCATCGTCGGCTGAGGAAAACCAGGACCTGAGCAAATTTGGGGTCTTGCGTGAGGGGGTCAAATTATGTTATCACTGATTAACGCAGTTGGGAGGGAAGAATCCATGAGCGTTTTCAAAGATGCCGAAGAGGTCTACGCCTTCATCGGAGGGATGTTCGAGAAGGCAGTCCAGGAGCCATCGTTCATAGAGGCCACCAAGAACACGGGTTTGGTCGTTCTGGTCACGCAGACCGACCCTGACGCCACGATGCTGGTCGACTTTCCGGGACAGAAGGTCCTCGTGGGTGACGCAGCCGCGAACGCGACTCCGACGGTACAGCTCAGGATGTCTTCGGATAACAGCAACAAGTTCTGGCAGGGTCATCTCAATTTCACCCTCGCCATGGCTCAGCGCAAGGTAAAGCTCGACGGCAAACGCTCGGTGGCGCTCAAACTGCTTCCCCTCACCCAGCCACTGTTTGACACTTACAAGCAGGTCCTCAGGGACGCCGGCCGCGACGACCTGCTCGTCTGACATGTCCTACCCCACGACCATAAGACGGAGTTGATATGCCCGAGGTTCAGATGACCGAAGCCGAGTTCGAGGTATACCTGGCGAAGGCCCGCGAGCTTTCATTGTTCTTCCGTGAGATCGGCCCGAAGTACGACGTGGACAATACCTTCGCCTACCCGTCGATCAAAGCCTTCAAGGACAGCGGCCTCGGCGCTCTGCCTGTGCCCAAGGAGTTCGGGGGGCCGGGGGGCAGCATCCTGCACACCTCCAAGATCATCAGCGAGCTGTCAAAGGGTGACTCCGCCATCACCCTTGCCTACAACATGCACTTCATCATGGTCGGGATCACGATGGGCTTGATGAGCGAGACCCAGAACAAGTACTGGCTGGGTCGTGTGGCGGACGGGGAGATCATGTTCGGCCCGTTCTCCGAGCAGCGCGCCGGCTTCAGTGGCCTGGCTGACATGAAGGCTGTCCCACAGTCCGAGGGCGGTTGGAGGCTCTACGGGAAGAAGACGTGGGGCACGTTGTGCGAGGCGGCGGACATCATCACCACCAACGCGACGATCACCGACGCCGATGGCAACCTTCCGGAGGACTTCCAGGAGCGCGTCAACGCCGAGTCGTTCTTCATCGCTGACTTCAATGTCGATGAGGACGGCCAAGGTGACGGCATCCGTATCGAGAAGACCTGGGACGCCCTCGGCATGCACTCCACTGGCACCCATGTGATCCACTTCGACGGGCTCTTTGTCCCGGAGGATGGCTTCATCTGTGAGTGGCGGTCGGGCGCCTTTGGTGTGCTCGAATGGGCGTCTCTCATGTTTGCGAGCATCTACCTCGGGATGCAGTACCGGGTGCTGGAGGAGTCCCGCGCCGTCCTGTCGAAGAAGACCCTGGGTGCGACCTTTGGTGCCATTGTGGCCCAGGACACCAAGGTCGCCACTGTCGGGCACATCATCGATGGCATCGGTGATATGGCGTCACGCGTCGAGCTTTCCCGCCGAGTGCTGTACCAGACTTGCCAGGACCTGATCGACGGCAAGGACGACGAGTGGCCGCTGGAGCTGCGCTTCCCATACATCGGCCTGGCCAAGACCTTCATCGCCGAGAACGTTATGAACATGACCCGACACGCGATGAGCATGGTCGGTGGGTCGTCCTTCCGCAGGGGCACCATATTCGAGCGGCTCTACCGGGACTCCGCGGCATCAATGTTCCAGCCGCTCAACAGTGACCAGTCCCGCACCTATATCGGCGAGGTCCTGCTCGCGCCGGAGCAGCTCAACGACTGAGCCGCACAGGCGTGTTACCCAGGATGACTCATAGCACTTTGGTAATCGCTCCGATTGGCATACGAAGATCCTGGAGCATGGTGAGGTCTTGGTCGGGCGCTCGTCCAAGTGTGGTGAGGTAGTTGCCGACGATCAAGGCATTGATCCCGGCGGTCATGCCCATCGTCTGGAGTTCGCCGAGGGTTACTTCTCGGCCGCCAGCGTATCGCAGGATGACGCCTGGGAGCCCGAGGCGGAACAGGGCGATCCAACGGATGGCGTCGAGCGGCTGGACAGGCCTTCGAATCATGAGAGGGGTTCCGGGCCGGGGGTCCAAGAAGTTGACGGGGACCTCGGCGGGCCCGAGTTCGGCCAACTGTCCGATGAGCTCGAGGCGCTGTGCGGCCGTTTCGCCCATGCCGAGCAGCACCCCGCAGCACAGTTCCATTCCGGCGGCCATGACCAGACGACAGGTGTCATAGCGTTCTTGCCAGGTATGGGTCGAGACGATCTCGGGGAAAAAGGACCGGGACGTCTCAAGGTTGTGGTTGTAGCGGTGGACTCCACCCGCGGCCAGCCGAGCGGCCTGGGATGAGTTGAGGATTCCAGCTGAGACTGCCACATTGAGCCCCGTCGCCAACTGGACCTTCGGAACGAGGTCGAGAAGCCTCAGCAAGGTCCGCTCGTCCGGTCCGCGAACGGCAAGAACAATGCAGAACTCGCTCGCTCCCAGCGCCGCGGTCTCGCGGGCCGCGGTCAGTACCTCGTCGGCGTCGAGGAAGGGAGTCGCGAGTACCGGCGTGTCGAAGCGCGATGACTGGGCGCAGAAGTGACAGTCCTCGGGACAGCCACCGGTCTTGGCGGAGAGGATCCCCTCGATCTCGACGGTGTCACCGCACCAGGCCAGGCGAACCTCATGCGCCAGCGCCGCCAGTGAGGGAACCGAGGAGTCAGGCAAACGGGCCAGTTCGGCCAACTGCTCGGCGGGCAGAGGGAGCCGTTGGCCGATCAGCTGTTCGCGGGCGGCCGCGAACTCATCGAAAGCCGTGAAGCGCGTCACGAACGGCCACCAGTGACCGGTCCGCGAGTTAGCGTCGCCAAACATGTCGCCCGTGCGCGGTAAACTTCCACGATAACCGCAACTTCTTCTCCTGTGAGGCAGCATTGAAGCGGGCACCTTTGCAAGACGGACAGACTCTGAGACAGCAGCAGTTCATTGCCGTGGCGGCTCGGCTGTTCTCGGAGCGGGGTTATCACTCCGTAGGCATCAACGAAATCAGTGCTGAACTCGGTCTGTCGGGGCCCGCGATCTACCGGCACTATCCGAGCAAAGAGGCGCTTCTGGTGGCCGTCCTCAATGAGACCATCACTTCCCACTTGGAGGAGGTGCGTAACATCGTGTCGTCGATCACCGACACTCGGGAGACTCTCGACGCCATCATTCAAGATCACATCGACTTCGTCTTCGACCAGTCCGAGCAAATCGTCACCTGGCGGACCGAGTTCCGGAGCTTGCCCGACGCCGACAGGCACAGATTGCGTTACCTGCAGCGATTGTACACCGAGGAATGGGTGCGGACAGTCCGGAAGCTTCGTCCCGAACTCGACGATAACCGGGTCAAAGCGATGTGCGATGCCGCCATAGCATTGATTCAGTCTCCCACGGAGTATCACAGCCCGCTTGCTCGCAAGGACCTTGCCTCGCTCCTGGCTCAGATGGCCACTCAGGCCCTTATGTGCGGCGCCGTCGATTGGCCAGATACGTCTTCTGGCGGCACTCACGCGAACGGAGCCCGCCGGACGACCCCTTCTGGGGGGCCCGCAAAGGCGGCGATCAAGAGGTCTAAAACCAAGCTCACCAAGGTCGCACCCGGCTGACCGCGAGCTGAACTTTGCTCGACCCATACGTCGCCCTTCGACCCTGATCGTGCCTTCAAGGTGTCGGAGACCTCGAAGCCACCAGATGCTCGCGATTCGCTCTGCTGCTTCCACTGCCTACCTCCTGGACAGCAATGTTAGTTATTGCTAACCTTCTGTGCAATGATTCAGGACCGGATGATTCGGTTGAGTTCGGCAAGAGCGCACCCGGCTGGCTACTCCCCGCCGATTGCCGACATCCAATTCGTTCTCGAGCACCTGGTCAACCTGCCTGGTTTGTCAAAGCTGTCGTCATTTGGTCACGCGGACCCTGAGACGGTGCAAGGAGTATTGGGGGAGTTCGGGCGCTTCGTGACCGAGGTCCTGGTGCCGCTCGACCGGATCGGCGATCTCGCAGGCTCGCGATTCCATCCCTCGACTGGCCAGGTGACCACGCCGCCGGGTTGGTGCAGTGCGTACGGCAAGTACGTCGAGGCCGGTTGGGGGTCCGTACCCTTCCCGGCCGAGCACGGTGGGGGCGGGTTCCCGTGGCTGGTAGCGATCGCGATGCAGGAGATGTTGACGTCGGCAAACATGGCCTTTGCGCTGTGTCCGATGCTTACCCAAGGCGCGATCGACATGCTGGTCCACCACGGTTCCCCCGAGCAGCAGGAGCGATACCTGAGGAAGATGGTCTCGGGCGAATGGACCGCAACCATGAACCTAACCGAGTCTCAAGCCGGCTCAGACGTCGGCGCTCTGACATCGAAGGCAGTCCCGGCGCAAGACGGGTCCTGGCAGATCACCGGCCAGAAGATCTTTATCACTTATGGCGAGCACGACCTCACCGATAACATCGTCCATCTGGTTCTGGCGCGCGTGCCAGGGGCGCCGGCCGGATCGAAGGGCATCTCGTGCTTCCTCGTTCCGAAGAACGTCCTTAACGCGGACGGATCGTCCGGCGAACGCAACGCCGTGCGGTGCCTGTCACTCGAACACAAACTGGGCATCCACGCTTCACCCACTTGCGTGCTCGATTTCGACGGAGCGGTCGGCTATCTCGTCGGCGAAGCTAACGCCGGCATGCGATACATGTTCACGATGATGAACAACGCCCGTCTGTCCGTAGGCCTACAAGGCTTAGCGGTCGGCGAGGCCTCCTATCAGCAAGCTTGGCGGTACGCGACCGAGCGCCTGCAGGGTCGACCGGTTGGATCGCCATCCGGCGCAAGCGGAGCGATTGTGGACCACGCTGATATCAGGCGGACACTACTGACGATGCGGTCACTCAACGAGGCCATGCGCGGCCTCATCTACCTCAACGCGTACGCCATCGACCTCGCGCACCACGCCGACAGCCAGGAAGAGCGGGCCGAGAACCAGGAACTGGCGGAGGTGCTCACCCCCATCTCGAAGGCCTGGTGTACGGAGGTGGGAGCCGAGGTCGCGTCTCTAGCGCTGCAGGTGCACGGCGGCGTGGGCTACATCGAGGAGACCGGCATCGCGCAGCGCTCCCGCGACGTGCGCATCGCGAGCATCTACGAGGGCACCAACGGTATCCAGGCCATCGACCTCGTCTCTCGCAAACTCGGTCTGCGCGGCGGACAGGCGATAGAAGCGCTCCTTTGCCAACTTGACTCAACCGACGGTCAGCTCGCTGAGGCTGGACAACCGCTCGCTTCGATCCGATCGAATCTGACCAAAGCCGTTGCCGAGTTGCGCGAGGCCACCCACTGGCTGGTTGAGCAAAGCCGGCTTGACCCATCCCAGACATTGGCGGGCGCGACGCCATACCTGCGCCAGTGCGGGATCGTGATCGGCGGCTGGGTGTTAGCCCGCCAAGCTCTCGCCGCCGTCGCAGGCGCCGGCAACGACGAGCGCCTCGCCGCCAAGGTGACCACCGCGCGCTTTTACTGCGAGCAGCTCCTCCCTCACGCCGCTGCGTTGACTCCCAGCGTGTGCGGTGGTGCAGGCGTCATATTCGAGTTGACTGCCAGCCAGCTGGCCAGCAGCTAGAGAAGTTCTGACCGGCTTGGAGAATCTGTTCGGCGCTCAACGTCCAGGGTTCTGGCTGAGTCGGATTCGGCCTTTACGAAGGAGAGCATGTGAAGATCGATTCCACTTTGCCCATGGATATAGCTGCCACCAAGGAGGCGGCTCGGTCTGCTGAACAGGCGGGCTATGACGGGTTGTGGGCGGGCGAGACCAAGCACGAGCCTTTTCTGCAGTTGCTCCAAGCTGCAGAGGCCACCGAACGGATAAGCGTCGGCTCGGCCGTGGCCATCGCGTTCGCCCGTACCCCGATGACCTTGGCCGGTGCCGGATGGGATCTGGCCGAGTACGCCCGAGGGCGGTTCATTCTCGGGCTCGGTTCTCAAGTGAAGCCGCATGTCGAACGACGGTTTTCGATGCCGTGGTCGAAGCCGGCAGCCCGCATGCGGGAGTTCGTGCTCGCAATGCGGGCGATTTGGGCGTGCTGGCAACACGGGGAGAAGCTCGATTTCGAGGGCGAATTCTATACCCACACGTTGATGAGCCCGTTCTTCACGCCGACGCGCCTCGAGTGGGGGCCGCCGCCCGTCTATCTCGCAGGCGTCGGAAGCCGGATGACGGAGGTCGCCGGCGAAGTGTGTGACGGGTTCTTCTTCCACGCCTTTACTACCGACCGCTACCTGCGCGAGGTGACCCTGCCCGCATTACTGCGGGGGAGATCAAAGGCCGGTGTTGAGGGACTCGACGGTTTCACCCTCGCCGGTCCGGCGTTCGCCTGCGTTGGCCGCGACGACGCTGAGCTGGTCGCCGCCATGAAGGCGACCAAGGAGCGGATCGCCTTTTACGCTTCGACTCCCGCCTATCGCCCCGTGCTCGATCTCCACGGGTGGGGGGAGCTGCAACCTGAGCTCACCAAGATGAGCCGAGACGGGCGCTGGTCGGAGATGGGGGCCGCTATCGACGACGAGATCCTGCACGCCTTCGCCGCTGTCGGCGATCCGAGCCAGGTCGGGAAGGGGCTACGAGGCCGGTGGGATTCGGTCGCGTCGCGCATTACTTTGTACGCCACCTATACCAGCGACCCCGCCATCTGGCTCGAAGTCATCGATGCGGCCCGAAGCGAGTGAACCGTTCGACCGCAGATAGTCAGCCGAGTACGAGCGACCAGCCGCCTGGCTAGGAGCAACACGAGAGATTGCCCGAACAACCCTGGGAGCGCTATTGCGGACGGCCTTAGTCGCGAGTGCAGCCCTTGGACCTGACCGACCAATTAGGGGCGCTACAGAAGGTAAAGGAGGAACAAGGCTGCTGTGGGTTCTGGCGACTAGGCAAGGCGGCGCAGGAGCTTCTTGTCCCGATCAGAATAGGGCGTATATATCATCCGCAGATCGGGCCGGGCGCGCATCACCAGGGTCGACTTACGATGGCTGAAGCACTCGAAGCCCCACTTGCCGTGGTAGGCGCCTATGCCGCTGTCACCAACGCCACCGAAGGGCAGCTGCGGCGCCAGAACATGCATGAGGGTATGGTTGGCGGTGACACCCCCAGAGGGCACCTCTTCGAACACGCGGCGCTGGTCGGCCTTGCTATTGCTGAAAATGTAGGCCGCAAGTGGCTTCTCTCGAGAGTTGATGAAGGCGATAGCGTCACTCAGAGAGTTCACCCCGAGCACGGGCAAGATCGGCCCGAATATCTCGGCGTTCATGAGGGCGGACTGAGGGTCTGCATCGACGATGATCGTTGGTTCGATCGACGTCGCGTCGCTCTGGCCGCCGACAACCACCTGGCCCGGCTTCTCGTCGAGCAGACCCTTGAGCCGACCGAACTGGCGCTCGTTGACGATCTTCTGCCCTGGGTCCTCACCGACGCGCATCTCAGCCAGCTCGGACTTCAGTCTGGTGACCAGCTGGTCCTTCACCAAGTCCTCGACGAGGACGTAGTCAGGGGCTAGGCAGGTCTGGCCGGAGTTGATGAGCTTGCCCCAGACGATGCGCCGCGCCGCCACCTCTATGTCGGCGTCCTTGGTGACTATCACCGGGCTCTTGCCGCCGAGCTCGAGGGTGACCGGCGTGAGGTGCGGGGCCGCGGCCTCCATGACCTTGCGGCCGATCTCGGTGCCGCCAGTGAAGAAGATGTGATCGAGGCGGGCGTCGATGAGGTCTTGGGTGATCTGGGCTTCGCCCTCGACGACTTTGACTGCCTCACCATCGAGATATTGGGGGATCAGCTCCGCCATCGCCGCAGAGGATGCCAGAGCGTGTTCAGAAGGCTTGAGTACCACGCAATTGCCGGCAGCAAGCGCACCGATCATCGGACCGAGGCACAAGTAGAACGGGTAATTCCATGGGCCGATCACCATCACGACCCCAAGAGCCTCATAGCGGTATGACGCTCTCCCCGGCATCAACGCAAGGGGGACACCGACACGCTTCGGGCGCATCCATTTCTTGAGGTGCCTAATGGCGTAGTCGGCCTCACCCTTGGTCGACGCGATGTCACCGAACCAGCTGTCGTGGGCATTGCGTCCCAAGTCGGAGGCCAACGCGGCCGCGATGTCCGATTCCCGCTCGGTGACAAGGCGGGCGATTCCCTCGAGCTGGCGGAGACGCCAGCCTAGAGGTTTTGTCCGTCCCGTTGCGAACGTGGTTCGCAGCTCGGCGACGATCTCCGTGGCCTGTGGGGCTGCGGTGTTCGTGCCCGTGTTGCGTGCCTGGTGATCAGCCACAGAGGTCATTGATTTCCATCCTGAGCTCGGAAGTGACGGAGCCCGTAGCGAGCGTGATAGGACGCCCGTACGGAAGACCGCATATGTTAGCAGAGACTAACTACTGGGCGAAAGGGTAACACTGCAGAACCTCTCGACAGTGTGTTGAAGGGGCGCGCTGCTGATCGGAATGGAACCAATCGCCATGCCCCTTTGGGGTGAGGGGTTGTCTCCATGGACTAGGGGCCGTCCCCTCTCGACTCGTCACCACCTCCGAGGTTTGGGGCGGTTACGGCACAGGCGGTTACGGCGGTTACGGCGGTTACGGCGTCGCCGGACAAGGCGCGCGATATGTGGCGGTGGCTGATACCCTTTATTTTCCGCTGCTTATAGCCTCTGACCTGCCCTTATGTGGTGCGCCCCCCGGGATTCGAACCCGGAACCTGCGGATTAAGAGTCCGTTGCTCTGCCGTTGAGCTAGAGGCGCCTTTGGAGCAGTCACCCTACCCGGACGGGTCGTGGGGAGGACACAGTGGGGTGACCGAGGGGACTTGAACCCCCGACCTCCAGGGCCACAACCTGGCGCTCTAACCATCTGAGCTACGGCCACCGCGAACCATCCAGTGTGCCACAACGCGCCTGCCGGCTCTAGCGGGCATATCCGCGTGCGGTCCGGGGTTGATCAGTGCGTGGCGAAAGGGAGGCCAGCAGCGTACGACCAGGACTTGGTGCGCCTCTACCTCGATGGCATCGGGCGGTACCCATTACTGAACAAGGATGAAGAGACCCGTCTGGCCCAGACCGCAGAGGCCGGACGGGCTGCAGCGGCTGAACTGGAAGGCGGGGGGACCCTTTCCCCGACTCGTGAGCGGGAGCTACGCCGGGCGCAGCGGGCCGGAGAGGCGGCGTCGGAGCAGTTCATCAACGCCAACCTTCGTCTGGTGGTGTCGATCGCCAAGAAGTATCAGTCGTCAGACCTGCCGATCCTGGACTTGATCCAGGAGGGCAACCTCGGGCTCATGCACGCGGTGGAGAAGTTCGACTGGCGGCGGGGGTTCAAGTTTTCGACCTATGCCACCTGGTGGATCCGCCAAGCCATCGGCAGGGGTATTGATAACACCTCTCGGACCGTCCGGCTGCCGGTGCACGCCGGTGACCAGGTGCGTCGGGTGATCCGGGTCCGGGCGCAGTTGGAGGGTCGGTCCGGTCAGGCTCCGACGCCCGCCGAGTTGGCTGCCCACCTGCAGATGGCCGAGGCGGAGGTCAAGACGCTGCTGCGGTACGTCGTCGAGCCGGTAAGCCTGGCGACACCCGTGGGATCTGAGGGTGACACCGAGCTGGCCGACATCGTGGCGGACGCCAACGCTCCCAGCCCGTTCGACCTGGTAGCCGAGGCCATGCTCGGTCCCGAGATCGAGCGGCTGCTGTCCGCACTGGGTGAGCGGGAGCGTGACATCCTGCGTCTTCGGTTCGGTCTCGACCGCGGCGAGCCGCGGACCCTGGAGGAGGTCGGCGCCGAACTCAACCTCACCCGGGAGCGGATCCGGCAGATCGAGCGAAGCGCCCTGGCGAAGCTTCGCCAGCCTCGATCCGCCGTCGAAGCTCGCGACCTGCTGGCCTCCTGACAGGGCTTACCTGAGCAACGCTGATGTAGCGTTCGGTCGCCGCTGCCTTAGTGGTTTCTCAGCGTCATCGGGCAGAATGATCGAATGCCACAGGAGCCGCGTCCTCCGGACCGGACCCCGACCAGCCCAAATGGGGGACCGAGTGTCATGGCGGCTCTGCGGACGGCGTCACACCAGACGTTGCTCCATTCTCGATTCGGGTCGCGCCTGCTCCGGTCGGGTAGGGGCAACCCGAACGCGGTACTGGAGCGGGCCCTGACGCGCCGGCACGAGTCTGCGTTGGTGGTGGACACCATGTACCGCTCGCTGCTGGGGCGTCCGGCCAGCCCGGAGGAACTGGCGACCATGCGCAGCCGGGCGTCGCACGGTGTCGGTTTCGACGAGCTGCTGGCGGACCTGGTGACCTCGGACGACGGCGCGGATCTACTCATGGCTCGCAGCGGACCGGCCTTCCGTGCGAGGCTGCGGCGCCAGTTTGCCCAAGCCGACGGAAGCCCGACAGCTGGTCGTTTGGTCTTCCTTCACATCATGAGGGTGGGTGGCACGTCGCTGAGCGATTCTTTGCAGCGGTGGGTCGAGCCGGATCGTTCGAGGGTCCACGTCTACATGGACGACCTGGTCCTGACACCGCCCCCGATTCTGGCGCAGCTACGTGTCCTCGCCGGCCATATCCCCTACGCGGCGCTCCCGCTCATCCCGGGCCCATACTCCACCCTGTGCGTACTGCGCGACCCTTACGCGCGCACCGTCTCGCATTTCACGCTCTTGCGCAGAGCCCGGGACCAGTACCGCGACCTAACCCTCGACGAGTTCGTGTCCAGCGACGAGTTCGACGTGCCCTCGGGTAACTATCAGGCCCGCCAACTCGCCCACGACATCGACATCGTCGAAGCCTGGCGCTCCTATTCGCCCGAAGACCTCTACCGGGCCCGAGGCGGCGAACCGCTGCACCTGTATCCGCTGCAGTCTCTCTTCGACTCCGTTTCCATCGGATTCGACGACAACGAATTGCTGCGAAGGGCGACGGAGAACCTCGCCCAGATCGACTACGTCGGTGTAACCGAGCACCTGGACACCGTCGGGACCGCTATCGCCGGGCTTTTCGGAGTCAAGGCCGAGCAGATGCCTCGCTTGAACGCGTCACCATCGAGCGAGGCACGCGACATCGACGCGCGAATCCGCCGGCGCATCGACGAACGGACCGCGGTCGACCGTGAACTCTACGAAGCCGCGACCAATCGCTCGCGCCAGCTGACTTGAGACCGGACGCCACTCCCTTTCCGAAAAGGAGCGAACGAAGGTAAAGGGGCCTGCTGAGGACGCCGATATCCGGAGTGATAAAAGGAGGCCCACAGTGGCGCTCGCTACCTTCGAGGACGTCATGGTTGACGTTGCAGGCTTGCCCCCCGAGTCGGTTGTCTCGCTCGGAATCACCGACGACGGCCTGGTGATCGGCGGGTACGGCATGCTGGCTTGGTCCGGTTCACAGGTATGGATCGAGGACAGGGCGCCTCAGGGGCTGAGGATCCGGATTGCACCAGCTACCGGTGCCCCCACGACCTTCTTCGTGCCCGTCCGATCCCTCCCCGATGCCGCCTCGATACCGGTGCTCGCCATATGGCTCGAATGCAGCGCCGCCCAGGCGGGAGCCACGGTCGAGACTGCCTTCTCGTCGGTCTGACCTCGATCAGCGTTAGGGCCGCGCCCCGACGGCCGCGGCCCGGCTATCGAGTTCGACGAGCGGCATATCAGCCGTTCCAGGCCGCGGTGCGACGCGAACTGCTACCGTTGAGCTAGCACACGCCGCAACACACGCGACGCACGTGCGCTGGCGGTGGGGAAGTGCATCGCTTGACCGCAGTGGCAGTAGTGACGCTGGTCGCCGGCGCTGGCGCGTCCGCGGCCACTGCACAGGGGGCCGCCGGGCCGACGCCTCCGACCTGGTCGAGCCAGGCTCTGCCAGGGGACTATCCGCCTCCTTCACCTGGATCCTCGCTGTCGGCGATCTCCTGCCCGGCCAACGGCGAGTGTGTGGCGGTTGGCAACGACCAGATCCCGGGCGAGAACCCGTTCGCGCTGATCGAGACTCTTTCCAATGGGGCATGGACGGGCAGCATCGCGCCCAACCCTCCCGGGACCATCAACACGGCATCATTGAGCGGCGTGTCATGCGTCACCGAGACCAGTTGCGTCGCCGTCGGCTCCTACCAGCCCGATGGCGATGGCGACCAGCCTCTGGTTGAAACCCTCAGTGACGGGACCTGGACGGCGGTCGCTCCACCACCGGGCCCAACCGAGTCCGGGATTCTCAGTGCGGTCTCTTGTCCGACAGACGCCAGCTGCGTAGCGGTCGGCATGGCCCAGGAGAGCAACGGTGACTCGACCGGTCCTCTCGTCGAAAACCTCAGCGCGGGGAATGGAGGGCGAGTGATCCGTCCACGCCCTCCGGAGAGACGGGCTGGCTCAATGGTGTGTCGTGCCCCACCGCGGCACGTGTTATGGCGGCGGTGTCTATTTAGTCGACAACCAGGAGGCGCTGTTCGAGACTCTCAGCGACGGGACCTGGACGGATGCCAGCGCGCCGCTGCCCGCAGGGGCAGAGTCGAACTCGGCCCTGGACGCGGTGTCATGCGGGAGCACTTGCGTCGCTGTGGGCTCCTACACCGACGCGTCGGGTGTGGCCCAGCCGCTGGCGGAGACTCTCACCGCGGGCGCATGGGCACCATCCACGCCCTCCGCCTCCGTCCTCGCTCTCACCGGGATTTCCTGTGCCTCTTCGAGGTGCCTGGCGGTCGGAAACGACCCTAGCGAGGGTGACTCCGCGCCCACCGCCGAGACCCTTGCTGATGGTGACTGGTCGGAAACCATGCCGCCGTCACCGGACGACTCCAGCAATACGCTGCTCGATGGCGTCGCCTGCTACGCGGCGGCGTCGTGTACCGCGGTGGGACTCGACGTTGTTAGCGGCAACGACAACCCCCTCGTAGAGAACCTGGCAGGCAGCGCCTGGACGGCTTCCAGCCCGTCCAGCCCAGGCGGCCCGTCCACTGCCGGGACGAACTCCGGGCTGAGTGGCGTCGCGTGCACGTCGAATACCGCCTGCGTTGCCGTCGGCAGCTACGAGACCACTTCGGACGGAACCGAGCCCCTCGTCGAGACCCTTGGCTCGGGCGGCTGGACGGCTGGCACGCCAACAGCTCAGAACAGCAACCCGACTCTGTACGACGTCTCGTGTGCGACGACCAGCGCGTGCGCGGCTGTCGGTGCGTACGTGATTGGCACATCCGACTCCCTGCCGATGACCGAGACCCTCGAGGATGGCTCCTGGATCTTTGGCAATCCGAACCTGCCAGGAGGCGGCAACACTGGGTTATTGCTCGGCGTGTCGTGCAGTGGCCCGGCGACCTGCTTGGCCGTCGGCGTTTACGGCAACCAGCAGCAGGGCGACTTCCTGCCATTGGCAGCCACCCTCAGCGGGGACACGTGGACGACTGCGACGCCAACCTACCCGGGCGGGGTGGGCGCCCTTTTGACAGGTGTGTCGTGCCCGTCCACCACCACGTGCGTGGCGGTGGGTGTCTACTACGACGTATCGGGCGACTACTTCCCGTTCGTCGACACCCTGGCCGGCGGCAAGTGGACGTCAACGGCGCTGACGGCGCCTCCCGGCGCGGACCTTCCAGTCCCAGCCGGCGTGTCTTGCGCCGCGGTCGGCAGGTGTGTCGCGGTGGTCGATTATTCCGACTCGTCGGGCGACACCCATGTGTTCGCCGATACCTTGGCTGATGGGAGTTGTGTCCCGACAACGCCCGCATTACCCTCGGGCGCCACCAATCCGGCACTGAGCGGCGTCTCATGCACACGGTCCTTCTGCACCGCGGTCGGCGACTACTACGACGCGTCCGACACCGTTCGTCCGCTGGCCGAGACGCTTATAGGCAGCGCTTGGACGCCTACGACACCGCCCACGCCGGCAGGCGTCACCAATGCTGCGCTCAGCGGAGTGGCGTGCGACACCACCTGCACCGCCGTCGGTGGAGGGACGAACGCCGGCGGCTCGGTACCGATCGTTTCCACCTCCACTGCTTTCGCCGGGCCAACGGTCTCGAGTGTTTCGCCGAGATCGGGTATTGAGTCAGGCGGCACCACGGTCACCGTGACGGGTACCAACTTTCTCGATGGAGCCACCGTCCAGTTTGGCTCCAAACTCGCCACCAGTGTCACCGTGAACAGCTCCACCCAGCTGACCGCGGTGAGCCCCCCTGGGCTCACAGGGACCGTGAACGTGACCGTGGCCACGAGCGCGGGGACCTCGCCGTCCAGCGCAGCTGACACCTACACCTACTTCTCCCCGCCGCCCGGATGCCCCACCACGACAGGAGTCGATCTGGGCAGCGCCGTCGGTGTTGCCGCGGTGACGATCCGAGGATGTCCCGGCTACTTCGTCGTTGACAACGCCGGGAAGGTGTCGGCGTTCGGGTCGGCAGCGTGGCACGGTGACGTTTCGGGAGTCCGCCTCAACGCTCCGGTCATCTCCATAACCGCCACACCCGACGGCATGGGGTACTGGCTACTCGGCGCCGACGGCGGGGTGTTTACCTTCGGTGACGCCTCGTTCTACGGTTCAACCGCGAATATCAAACTCAACGCTCCGGTGGTCGGTATGGCTGTCACCACGGACAACCGCGGCTACTGGATCATCGCCAAAGACGGCGGCGTGTTTACGTATGGCGACGCCACATTCCACGGGTCCACCGGAAACGTCAAGCTCAACAAACCAGTCGATGGCATCGCTGTCGCCCCCGGTGGCGACGGATACTGGCTCATCGCCAGCGATGGCGGTGTCTTTACCTTCACCCCTGACGGGTTCTACGGCTCGCTGGGGGACACCCGCCTCAACAAGCCGATCATTGGTATGAGCGGCACACCCAACGGTCGCGGCTACACCCTCGTCGGTTCGGACGGCGGCGTGTTCACTTTTGGCGACGCACCCTTCTACGGATCACTTGGCGACGACCCGCCGACGACCTCCGTCGTCGATCTCTCCCCTGCACCAGCCGACAACGGTTACTACCTGGTCGACAGCGGCGGAGGAATCTATACGTTCGGTCCTGGCGCAACCAACTTCGGCAACGCGTAGAGCAGCCCGATCTTTCGGGCCATGGGGCCAGCGAGCTTGGTTGAGAGGTCATCTGGCTTGGAGAAGGCAACGATCTCGGCGGTGACCGAACCGTCATCACCCAGCACAACGTGAAAGGCTTCTTCTCCTTGCTCGGGGTGGCCGGGCAGAGTGCCGTAGACGACCCCGAATCTGGTCGGCTGGTCGGTTATGTAGACGACACGACAGGGAGCGAGAATCGTGATGGGTCCGACGGTCCGGCTCGCCAGGACCGTGGCGCCTTGGACCGGGGGGGTCGGGCGGTGTGATCGTGGTTCTGGCGTAAGCATGAGCCTTCCAGAGCCGGATGGCGTCCTTGCCCAGTCCCACGAGGTCGAAGCCGGACCGATATGCAGGCTGAGCCTGTCGTGCCGGTAGCCCAACGGCAGAGTGGACGATCGCGTGAGGCCGACCTCCGGGTAGGTGACCTCCTCGTCGTGTGACAGCTCGAGCTGTGTCTTGAGGAGCGTGTCGCGCCGAGGGCCGATCACGATCACGACTGCGACGCTATGTCAGGGCACCGAACGCGCGCTCATCAAGATCTGACCTCCTCGGACGAGCCGATACACAATCGGGGCTCGGGAGACTTCGTCGTTCGGTCGGATTCCAGGTGTTCGGGCGCCGATCATTCGAGTGCTGGGGGTGTTCGTGGATCTCAGCGCAGGAACTGGACGATGCTGCCCAGAGCGAGAACGAGTATGTGCGGGGAGCCTTGGTAGCTGCCGGCGAGGGTGACGTGCCTTCCCCCGGAGTGCCTGAGCACGGCGTTGATATAGATGGGGATGTTGGAGACGTGGCCGCGGACGATCGCTTGGTTGGGCACGTGATTCACGGACAGGTAGATCGATAGCTCCGACGCTCCGAGCGAGCCGTCGACCGCGATGGAGTCGGATCGAGGTAGGCCGCCGTTTACCGGCTCGATTCGGGCCTGGACGGCTTCGCCAGCGATGACTCCGGTGACGGTGGCGTGATCGAACGGATGACCGTCGTGGAAGTGCAGTTCGGCTTGGAGTCGGAGTGGCTGGGTTCCGTATCGGCCTTCGACCTCGGCTGAGTAACTGTCGCTGCCGGTGGCGCTCGGGCGGTGAACCATGCTCCATTCGCCCACCATCGGCTGCCCAGCGATTTCGCCGGTCAGCGACGCCTGTTTCGCCCATTTCAAGCGCGGCAGCGTCAGCGAAAAGACGTCAGCGCCGACTGTGCCGGAGAGGTGGTCGTCACGGTAGATAAGTTCCACGACCTGTGGCGGCGGGAGGTCACCTGATGGAAGCGAGATCATCTCGTCGGGGAAAGCTCGAGTCCGCGCTGGTGGCCTGATCGGCCGGCGGGGAGGCGGCGGGGGGCCCATCGCACGTACCAGAGCGATGTCTCCAAGCAGGACACCTCGGCTCTCCAAAGTGATATTCACTCCGGGCCCACGCCCGAACGCCGCCCACAAGTCGTCGTTGACCTCGAACACCTCAAAGACGGTCGAGGAACCATCGACGCTGATCACTTTGCTGCGGCAGTCGAGCTCACCGCGCCAGGCTTTATCCTGGAGCGCGGCTCTCTCCTGCTCCAGTTGAGCCTGGCGGCCGACTGACGCACCAGGCTCTCTGAACGCACGCGAGATTACGTTGATCGCCCAATGCTGAGTCCGGCCACGGACTCCATCGGGGTCGTGGCGATGCGAGGTGACCTCCACCCGCGCACCGTCGGCCCGCTGGTGCAGAACGCCAGCCGAGGTGGCCAGGTGAACCTCATGCTCATCGCCCCGAGCAATCAGGCCACCCCCGCTGCCATCCCGACGAGGGCCTTTCCACCCGTCAATCTCATAGCGGGGAAGCTCCTCCTGAGCCCAACGCCTCAACCTCTCGCGGTAGCGATCCTCGTCGAAGTCCACGGCCACCACCTCTGCCCGCACGATATCTCTGCCCGGAGCGGCCACGCTACCGAATGATCTGTCTCGCTCCGGCCAGCCGCAACCCAGTCGGGCGCCCCGAATCGTTCGGTACTGAGCATGAATCTCGTGATCAGCGGTGTCGGCAGTCGAGCCATCACCGCCGACAGCCGGTCGATGGCGGCGTCGGCGGGCTCATCTCTGGCGTTGAGCACCAA
>Ga0302325_10003118_pt1 | contig 39470 bp, 39 predicted proteins | sample Palsa_T0_2_FD_201948 | JGI IMG/M metagenome (GOLD analysis project Ga0302325, IMG submission 201948) | Peat permafrost microbial communities from Stordalen Mire near Abisko, Sweden - Palsa_T0_2 | ecosystem: Environmental > Terrestrial > Soil > Palsa > Peat permafrost | place: Sweden: Abisko...
CTCCTCGGGAGCCCACGTCGCGGTCAGCTGGTTGTCGCGCGCAGCATCCAGCCGATCAGCAGCGAGTGATTTGGGAGCCGCGTTCGAGCACGAATCTTCTGAAGTGTTCTGTGGCGGGTGATTGGTAGCGCGCGGCGACCCAGGACATGCCGATCGTTCGACTGGCGCGCTGGTCGCGAACCGACAGGTAGGTGATCGAGGACGGGAGCTCAGGTCCGGTGCTGTGCGGAGCTGGGACAAGCGCGAGTCCCAGGCCTGCTGCGACCAAGCTTCGCACCGTCGTAGGATCCTGGCTCTCGACGGCGATCTTCGGCTCGAACCCGGCGCGGGAGCAGAGTTCGTCGGCGAGCGCGCGCGTGGCGAATCCGGCTTTTAGCGCCACGAACGGTTCGTCGGCGACCTCGCGCAGGCGGATCTGGCGGCGCCCGGCCAGACGATGTCCGGATGGCACCGCGAGCAGTAGCTGCTCGCGCAACAGTGTCGCCCACGCGAACTCGCGGCCCGCTGGTCGCGGGCTGGTCAGGATCAGGTCCACTTCACCGTCTGATAGCCAGGTGCGCATCGCGCCGCTGCTGCCCTCGAGCAGGTGAAAGCGGACGTCCGGCCGCGTCGCTCGGTAGGTGCCGAGCAGCTGTGGCGCGAGCCATGTCCCGAACGTGGGTCCGAACGCAAGCGCGACGGTCCCGCGGTCGGCTGCCGTCTCGTCGGCGAGCTCGAGGCGCGCGAGGTCGAGTTCGTTGAGCGCCCGCTCGATGTGCGCGCGGTATGTGGCTCCGTAGCGGTTCAGCCGCAGCGATCGTCCGTGACGTTCAAACAGCGGCACACCGACCTGCGCCTCGAGGCGCGCGACCGCGCGCGATAGGGCCGGTTGGCTGACATGCAGCTCGGCGGCGGCAGCCGTGACGTGCTCGCGCTCGGCGACGGCGACAAACCAGCGGAGGTGCTCAACGTCCATCGGGGCGCTAATAACGATACTGCATTAGACATCGCTAAAAGATGCATTGGACGAATGAAGCGGCGATGCTTACCTTGGTTGGCATGACCAGGGAACTTGTCAGCCAGCCGGTGCGAGGCGAAGGCCATCGCGCGGGCGAGGAAGGCTTCCGGCGCGCGGCGCTCGCGATGTTCGCTGCCGGCCTGACAACGTTTGCGCTGCTGAACGTTCCGCAGCCGCTGCTCCCGCTGCTGTCCAGGTCGTTCCACGTCTCGCCGACGGCGTCGACGCTGACCCTGATCACTCCCCGTGCGACGTTTGATGATGGTTGGATCGCGCCCACCGGCGCGAAATCCGCCCCGCTCGCATCAGCTCCTTCCGGGCGGATCCGGCTGCGGGTTGAAGTCGCTGATCAGACCTGGCGCGAGCATCGACGCGTTGAGCGCGGCACGGCCCGGCGGGTCGGGCTGCGGATTGAACGCCTGCGCCGCCGGTGCGGCCACGGCCCCCGCAGCGCAGACCACGGCGACGGCGAAAGGACGCGCCGCACGGCGCGCGAAACTGATCGAGAACATGATGTAAACCCCCACTTGAGTGTGTAGTTCTGGGCTGATGCCCGGGGGCAGCATGATCGGGCGCGCCAAAGGCGCACCAAAGGCCCACCAAAGGACCGCCGGAACAGCGCCCGTCCCCGCGCCGCTCAAGCGGCTACCGTGTAGCGCGGTGGCGAGCGTGTCGCGACGTTTCGGGGTGCTCGGCCCGCTCGTGTTCGAACGGGACGGCACTTCCGTGCAGGTGCCGAGCGCCGCGTCGGCGTTGCACGTGCATCTGTCGAAGCTCCGGGCGTTGCTCGGCGGGATGTTGGTGCTCGAGCCGGCGGGATACTTGCTCAGACGTGAGGACTTCGAGCTGGACGTGACCCGGTTCGACGGTCTGGTCGCGGAGGCAAGGGTCGATTCGCGCCGAGCCGCCACGGTGCTGGCAGAGGCGCTCGCCGGGTTCCGCGGGGACCTGCTGTGCGATGTCGAATCCGAGGGAACAGTCGCGCGGTGGCGCCGGACGCTCGAGGAGAAGCGCTTGCAGGCGACGCTGATGCGGATCGATGCGGATCTCGCGTCCGGGAGCGCCGGGGAGCTGATCGGCGAGCTCGAGTGGCTCGTAGGTCAGCACCCATTCGAGGAGCGGCTGAGGGAGCAGCTGATGTTGGCTCTCTACCGGGCGGGCCGCCAGGCCGACGCGCTGCATGAGTACCAAGAAGCCCGCCGCGATTTCTCCGAGGAGCTTGGCCTCGACCTTGGCGCGCAGCCCGTGCATCTGCAAGCGCAGCTCCTCGCGCACGACCCTGCGCTACTGGCACTGGCGGGCCCGTCGAACACGGTGGTGGGGCGGCATTCGAGCCTGCCGCGGCCGCTGACGAGGCTGGTCGGGCGTGAGGCCGAGCTGGCGGCGCTTACCGGGATGCTGGCCGACCCGGATGTGCGTCTGATCACGCTCACGGGTCCCGGCGGGGTTGGCAAGACACGGCTGCTGTTGGAGCTCGCAGGGAGCCATGAGCCTCACTACCTGGATGGCGCGGCACTGGTCCGTCTGGAGCACGTGGCCGATCCCGCGCTGGTCGCGGCCGAGATCGCGACTTCGCTGGCGGTTCGCGACGGGACCGACGGTCCGGGTGCGACGGGCTGGCGTCATATCTGCGTGCGTGTGAGTTGGTCGTAGCGATCGACAACCTCGGCCAGGTCCGGCTGCGTGATCTCCCCGCTTAGTGCCGACCGAGCGAGCAGCCGCGCCGCAAGCCCAGCGCGAGCGCGGTGGCTACCGCGGTCGACGAGGCCGCTGCGTGGGTCGGATCACGGAGCCACACCGAGGTCGCGCCGCGCAAGCGCCTCGCGCAGCTCGAGCCGGTGTCGCACTCGAGCTCGGATCCGAATGGCGGAGCGTGACGGCTGCGCTCAAAGCAAGAGATCGCGCCCGCGACCCGTTACTTCTTCTGACATGCCCGAGCCTCAATCATGGATCGGCTGACTGAAGGCCGCACGGCGGCGCCCGCCGGGATCGTTGTCGACCGAAGCGACGGGGCCGGCGACAACGTACTCGCGCGCGGCCGCGAAGCGCCCCTGGAGCAATCCGTTCCGGATCGAACGGACTCGGTGGCCGTGAGCGTGCGTGGGCTGGTCCGGCGGTTCGGGGCGCGGACGGCGCTCGCCGGCGTGGACCTGACCATCCGCCCGGGCGACATCCACGCGCTGCTTGGCCCGAACGGCGCCGGCAAGACGACGCTGATCAGGATCCTCTCGGGGCTCGTCGACGCCGACGATGGCGAGGTCGCGATGTCCGGTGCCGTCGGGCTGGTGCCCTCCGGCGATCGGACGTTCTACCTCAGGATCAGCGGCCTCGAGAATTTGATCTTCTTCGCGCGCCTCAACGGCTTGCGGCTTCGAGTGGCGCGCTCGCGCGGGCTCGAGCTGCTCGAGCAGGTCGGACTGGCGGAGGCGGGACGCCTCGCGGTCGGACGCTATTCGCACGGGATGCAGAAGCGTCTCTCGGTCGCGCGCGCGCTGCTGGTCGAACCGACGGTCCTGCTCGTCGACGAGGCGACCCACGATCTCGATCCCGAGGGTGCGCAGCGGATCCGCGCGCTGGTCCGCGATCTGGCCGGGCGCGGTGCAGCGGTGCTCTGGACGACCCAGCGGATCGAGGAGATCCGCGACTTCGCCGACGCGGTCACGTTCCTCCGTCGGGGCGAGGTCCGCTTCACCGGATCGGTCGACGAGCTGATCGCACGCGCTCCGAGCAGGCGCTTCGTGATCGGAGTACGCAACGGCCGCCCGGATCGACCGCCCTCGCTCAGATCTCTACAGGGCGTGCTGGGATCGGTGGCGACCGTGGATGCGAGCCCCGGGGGGGGCGACCAGTTCGTGCTGGCTCCAGCCCGCGACGGGGCCCTCGGCACCGCGATCGCGGCGCTGGCCGAAGCGGGCTTCGAGGTCACGGCCTGCCGCCAGGAACAGGCCGAGATCGAGGAGGCCTTCATGGCGCTGATGACGGAGGAAACACCGTGAGCGCGTTCGCCGAGCTCGCCAAGCTGCCCGCATTCATGCGGCGGGACCTGCGGATCGCGCTGAGCTACCGGATGGGGGCAGCCACCGGTCTGCTGGCGATCCTCGGTCAGGCGGTGGTGCTGTCGTTCCTGGGCAAGCTCGTCAATCCGGCGCAGCTGCCGATGTACGGAGGCACGCGCATTACGTACATGGAGTTCGTCTCGATCGGCATCGTCTTCAACATGGTGGTCCTGCTGCTGCTCGACCAGGTGGCGACGGCGATTCGCACCGAGCAGATGGCCGGGACGCTCGAGGCACTGCTCGCCACGCCGACGGCGGTATCGACGATCCAGGCCGGATCAGCCGCGTTTGAGCTGCTCTACGCGCCGATCCGGATGATCGTCTTTCTCGTGTTCATCGGGCTGCTCTTCGGCCTCAACCTGCATCCGGGTGGCGCGCTGCCGGCCGTCTCGGTGTTGATCGTCTTCCTGCCGTTCCTGTGGGGACTGGGCCTACTCAGCGCGGGCGCGATACTGACCTTCCGGCGCGGGACCGGCGCCGTGACGATCGGGGCGATGCTCCTCGGCCTGGCTTCGGGCGCCTTCTTTCCGCTCGCGCTGTTCCCGCCATGGCTCGCCGAGATCTCCAAGTTCAACCCATTGGCGATCACGATCACAGCGCTACGAGAGACGCTGATCGGCGGCACCGGCTGGGCGTCGATCGCCTCTGACGTCGCCGAGCTCGCGCCCCTGTCGCTGCTCGCGCTCGCCGCCGGCGCGGCAGTGTTCCGGCTCGCCCTCAAGCGTGAGCGGCGGCTGGGGACGCTCGGGTTGTATTGACACCGGCACCCCTTTCACGACTCGAGATCGCTTCAGGGATGGTGTTCGGGGCTCGTCATCGGCCGGATCCGTTGCCCCAGTTCGTCGGCACCTCGCCGCTCGCCGCGCTCGAGCGCGAGCTTCGGGCGGCTCTCCAGAGACCGCCCTGCCTCGTGAGCTTCTCGGGCGGCGGCGACTCCTCCGTCGTGCTCGCCGCGGCGGCAGCTCTGGCGCGGCGAGAGGGTCTGGCGGCTCCGATTCCTGCGACGATCGTGTTTCCCGCGGCTCCGGCGACCGACGAGACCGCCTGGCAGGAGCAGGTGCTGACGCATCTCGGTCTCGTCGACTGGCTGCGGATCGAGTACGCGGATGAGCTCGACCTGATCGGTCCGTACGCCCAGCGAGTGCTCCGCCGGCACGGATTGCTCTGGCCTTGCAATGTGCACATGCATCTTCCGCTGCTCGACGCCGCGCGCGGCGGCTCTCTGATTACCGGGATCGGTGGAGATGAGCTGTTCGAGGCCGCGCGGATGCTGCGCGCGAGCGCCATCCTCGGCGGGGCGGAGCGTCTGAGTCCGCGCGACATGCTCACGCTGGGACTTGCGTTCGCGCCCACGCCCGTCCGTCGACGTGTGATCGCTCACCGAGAGCCGGTCACGTCTGAGTGGTTGCGACCTCGGGCGCGGCGGATCGTGGCCGCGGAGTCGGCCGCTCAGGGCGCCGCCCAGCCTCGCCGCCTGCACGAACGCCTCGCCTGGTGGCAGTCGCTGCGTTACCGGGCGGTCGCGCTGGCGGCGCTCGAGCTGACGGCTCGGGACACCGATGTGCTGATGGCTCATCCGCTCTTCTCGCCGGGGTTCTGGGCCGCCGTGGCAGCCGCGGGTTCGCCGCATGGCTTTCCCGGACGCACGGTGGGAATGCGCCGGCTCTTCGGCAATCTCGTTCCCGATGAGGTCCTCGCCCGTCGCTCTAAAGCGCACTTCGACGAGGCCATCTGGGGTGCGCGATCGCGTGCTTTCGCAGTCGTCTGGGACGGCGCGGGCGTCCCCGAGGAGTGGGTGGATACGGACGCGCTCGCGCGCCACTGGCGCGGCCAGCACCCTTCCGCGCAGTCGTTCGTACTGTTGCAGGCCGCGTGGCTCGCGTCACTGCCCGACAACGTCGAGCAGCCGGCCGATGGCGTCCTCGAGTGAATTCCAGCCGTGCGGGCGGCGCAGCACGTAGAACGGCAGCGCGCTGAGACCGATCAGAACCCCCGGCTCGGTGGGCTCGAGCAGCAGCGCGCGGTGCGGCATCAGCTCCAGCAAGCGGCGTGATCCCCTCAGCTCGGTCACCGTCTGCTCGTGATCCCAGCCGAGCGCGACCCAGCCTCGTAGGGGCAGCTCCGACGCGATCGGGTCCAGTCCGACGCGCCAGCGCTCCCGGGTGCCGATCACACCGAGCGCTTCGCCGACGCCGAACCGGTGGGCTGCGTCGGGACGCAAGTCGATCGATCGCGGTCCGGCCATCACCGTTTCTCCGTCGAGCACAAGGATGTCGTCGCAGACCACCGGTACGCCGGCGAGCGCCAGTGCCGCGAGCGTCGAGCTCTTGCCGGCTCCCCGGTCGCCGAGCAGCCCCCAGACCCCGCCACGCACCACGAACCCGCCGGCATGGAACGTCTCGCGGCCGAGCCAGCGGGCCGCGATCGCGGCGGCGGCGCCGAGGTGGGGGTGCACCAGTGCGCCGGCTCGAGGATGCGCTGAGAGCGAGAAGGTCGCGCGGCCCTCTACGCGATCGATCGCCACCGATCCCCCGGACCGAAGCCTGATGACGGCCAGATCAACGCCGACGACGTCCACCCCGGGGGGCGGCTCAGACGTTACGTTGACGGCGAGCTCGAGTCGCGGCCAGTGGGCCGGCGCGTCCACGAGCAGCGCGCGCTCGGCGGGTATGCCGCAGAGTTCAAAGCCGTATGCCCCAGCGGCACCAACTTTCGGTAAGTCGCCGCTTGACGAGCGCAGAATGGCTGGTATCGTACTTGGCTAACAGTTGGGCACCATCGACAGGGGGTAGTTATGAAGCAGAAAACTGAGAGCAGCGCTGCAGAGCAGAGCTACAGGTCACCGCGCCTGCAAGTCCTTGGGTCCGTGCACTCGCTGACGCTTGGCTTTAGCGAGGGGCACTCGGACTTCTTGGGCTGGGGCGGCTCGGTCCACAAAGCCTCTTAGCTTTTCGCCGGTTCGGGCTTCTCGAGCTCGGCTGGCCGTCTACAAGCTCGTTTTCTCTCGTGGCGACCATTATCGGCTGTGGCCGGTAATTGGTCGGGCGAGGCCCCTGTTCGCTAGAGGCAGGACGGCACTCGTTGGCTGTATAGCCGCCCCCCGGTGTGGAGAGTCTGGAGCCGGAGCAACGGACCGGCGGGCGAGCTGCTGCGTTGCGCTGCCGGGCCGGCGCGATCTGCATCGGTTGGCGCGTCCCTCGGACGATGACCACCTAGTGCGGAACGGTGCACTAGCCGGCGACACGCCGCGAGGCGACCCGCGGCATCGCGACAGCCCAAAGCACTGAGCCCTTTCTGGGCGCGATGGTGCGTGGGTTTAGCTTCTGTTCTCCCCGGGAAGCCCTTGGTGACGAGGCTAAATATGCCAAACCATTGTATCTCGATAGAATTCGTATACAATAGAACCTTGCGTACCCCACTTATGGAGATCCCATGGTCCTATTATTTCTGAGCGCCTTCTGGATCCTCACGACCGTCTTGCTGATCGCCGGCCTGTGCCTCGCAGCGCGCAGCGGCGACCTTCAGCACGATCGGCCGAGGACTCCTGTCAGGCTCGGAGGAGCCGCGGACCGAACCCGACTGGTATCGATCCCGGGCGCCAAGCATGCGCGCCACACGCGGGACGCCTATCCGACCTCGTGACAGCGCCGCGGTAGCCCGCAGTTAGCGCTTCGGGTGTCCCCTCGCCGGTCGGGACCAGCCGCCGGCGTCAAACCGTCGGCCCAATCAGGCAAAGTACCTGGTCCGTGTCAGCTCAGCACCGATTCCGCCCTGGCTGTTGCTGCGCGACAGTGCTCGCCGCGATCGTGGCCGTGATCGCTCTGCCGGGCGTCGGCCGCGCCGATCTGGCGTCGCAGCCGCCCGGGACGACGCTGCTCCTGAGCACGACGCTGGGCCGCGTCGGCTACATCGGAGTCACGATCACAGCGGCGCCGGGAACGAGCGTGCAGCTTAGCGAGCAGCTCGCCGCCGGGCCGACGCCGATCAGCGTGATCGTCGTGCCGGCATCCGGTGTCGCGACCTTGCCGCGCGCGTTGAGCTGGCGCTGCGGTCAGCGTGTACGGACGCTTGTCGCCTACACGCTGCCGCCTGCCGTGCCCGCGACCGCGGTCACGACGGTCACGACGCGATCGTGCTCGCGACGGCTCGTCGCCGTGATCGGCCGGCGCGCACAAGTTGGTGGTCCGATCCGGGTCCGGCTCCGGGACCGGTGGGGGATCGGCGGGTTGCCGCTGAGGATCTGTGTCACGCCGCCCGGCGGTCGGCGCAAATGCACGGGCTGGCACCTGCGCCGGGGGCTGCGGCGGCGCCTCGTGCAAATCCCCGCGCCGCGGCCCGGTGGCTGGCTCATCAGCGTCGGGACGCGATACGGCTTCACGAAGCACGCGATCGCATGGGTGTCCCATCCGGGAGGTCGGATCCGGCTGCTCGCTGCGGGCGACTCGGAGATGCAGATCTTGGACGGGTTCCTCGGCCAGGATCTGGCGCGATATGGGGTTGACGTCACCAGCGACGCTCGCATCAGCACCGGGCTGACGAACTCGTTCTTCTTTGACTGGCCGAACCATGCCCGCCGGCAGGCGCCCACCCTTCGTCCGGACGTGACAGTGTTCTTCATGGGAGCCAACGACGGATTCCCGGTGGCCGGAACAGACGGCCGGCCGGTCGGCTGTTGCAGCGCCGCGTGGAGCGCCGGCTACGGGAACCTCGTCGCGGAGATGATGCGCATCTACCTCCGCGGCAACGCTGGTCGCGTCTACTGGTTCCTGCTCCCCGCTCCGCGCCCGGCCAATTTCCGCGCGGTCTTCGACGCCGTGAACGCGGGAATCCAAGAAGCTGCCGAGCGCTACCCGGGACGGGTCTCACTGATCAACGCGAACGCGTTCTTCACCCCCGGCAACACCTATCGTGACTACATGGTCTACCACGGCCACGGCTTCGTGATCCATGAACCGGACGGCGTCCATCTCTCAACCGCGAGCGACGCTATCGACGCGACGATCGTGACTCAGCGCCTGCTCGCCGATCACGTGATCCGCTGAACAGGCAGCTCAGAAGCTGGCGAGCGAGACGCAGATCGTCTCGATTGCCAGCACCGCTCGCAGCCCGGCGGCGGTGTCGGGCGCCGACGCATGCGGCGTGGTCCTTGGCCGCGCCGGCTGGATGGTGGTCGGCGTTCCGATGGTGGTCGGCGTCCCGATCGTGGTTGGTGTCCCGACCGCCGAAGAGGTCGGCGTGTCGAGCAAAGCGCTCGCGACGAGTTGGGCGTAAGCGTTGATCCCGGCGGGTCCTCCGAGGTGGATGCCGTCCGGCGCGAACCAGTCCGGATGTGCGGCGCTGAGCTGATTCCAGTCGAGCACTTCGATCCTGCCGGGATGCTGCTGTGCTGCGGCGCGGATCAGTCCCGGGACGTATGCGTAGTTCCCGTTGTGGGGTGTGACCATCGCCAGGATCCGGTTCGGGCCGACGATGCTCAGAAGCTGGTCGATCTGACCGATGCTCACCGGGCCGTTGGTGCCGAGCGCAATCACGACCAGGACCGGGAGGTTCTGGTCGTGGGCCTGCAGCCAGGTGATCCCCTGCGCCATCGTTCGGCAGACCATCGCGTTGGTCTCGAACCCGTAGTAGGAAAGCGCCTGCGAGGCGTCATAGAGGACCGAGTCGCCGATCGCCAGCGGCGGCGGACCGGGCCCGAGCGACCGTCGCGGGCTCACGCTTATCGTCTGTCCGCACGCGTTGGCCAGCGCCGGTGTTGCGCACAGCGCCAGGACCCAGAGCCAGACTGCCGCCACGCTCAGTGCGCGCGCGGCGAAGCTGATCCTCGACCGCTCGGCAGACGCGATTCTGAGCCTCTTGCCCGGCACGGATTTGTCAGTGTGTGAAGTCTCTGTTGACGTCGCCGAGCACGAGCTTGGCCGCCAGCTCCGAGCCGGCGTCGTTGAGATGGATTCCGTCAGACTCACGGACGATCGTCGGCTGGCCGTTGACCGTCATCGCGTCGCGATACCGGTTGCCGGGGGTGAATTCGGGCACGGTGTCGATGACTCTGACCTGGTCTCTCCACGGTTCGGCCGCGACCTCGATCGCGGCGTTCACGACGAGCGAGATCTTGGCTCTTGCGGGATCGCGTGGGGTCGGCAAGGTCAGCCAGTACACGCGGGCGGCGCCGGCCTGCCGGTAGGTGTTCATCATCTGCCGGACTCGCTGTGCGTAGATGGTCGCCCATTCGACGCTGCAGCAGTTGACGAGCTTTCCGTCTGGCCCGGGCATCGAGTAACCGTCGTTGGCCCCGATGAAGACAACGACGGCGCTGGGGTGGTCGTGGCGGACCTGGTAGGCCGACAGCTTCCCCCAGTCGACAAGCACCGTGCTCGAGATACCGGTGCCGATGTGCGGGTCCTGGATCACGTGCACGCCACTGGGTACGAGCGCCTGGGCGAGATCCTGATCGAGCGGCTCGGACATCGAGTCGCCGGTCACGAGCAAGGTACGAAGGGGCTGCTGGGGCGGCGGCGACGCACCGATCGTGCTCGGGTCGAACGCATCCGGCGTGACCGGCGGAATCGACTGGCCCGCGGCGGTCGTCGTGGTGGTGAAGCCGACGAAGCCGGTCAGGTTGAGATTGGGTGACAGCCAGTTCGTCAGCACGTGCGCGGCGTGCTGCACCGGTAGCCGGCCGGCGAGCCAGCCTGCGGGATCCCCGACCGCGAGCACGGCGTCGCGGCCGATGCCCGCTCGCATTCCGTTTCCTGCCCTGCGGATGGAGCCGCCTGCGGCGAGAATCAGGATCGCGGCGCCGATCAAGACGGCGATGACCGCATCCCGCGCTCGGAATCGTCGCAGACCGGCTCGGTCGAAGCGGTCCATCAGGTTGTCTTCGCGGTGCTGAGGCTCGGGTGGTGTCATCAGAATCGGAAGTAGATGAACGGTGGGACGCCCTGGCTGGGTACTGTCGCGCCGATGAACAGTATGAGGACTGCCAGCGCCGGCGCGAGCACGAGCGGCCGGAGCCTGCCGATGCGATCTTGGAGCGCCTGTACCGGACGAGCCGGCAACAGCTGCGGGCCGATGGCAACGACGATCGCGGCCAGCACCGGCGCCGTCCACAGCGTCGCGGCGCCCGGCGACGCGAGACGGGAGAGGAACGCCCACGTGCTGCCGAGGCTCTCGGCGCGGAACATCACCCAGCCGAGCACAACGAGGTGGAAGGTCACCAGCCAGCGCAGCCAGCCCGGAAGCCGGATTCTACCGCCGAGCGCGTGCTCGGTAACGAGGCCGACTCCGTGGTATGCGCCCCAGAGCACGAACGTCCACGCCGCCCCGTGCCAAAGCCCACCGAGAACCATCGTGATCATCAGGTTGCGATAGGTCATCAGCCGCCCGGCGCGGTTCCCGCCCAGAGGGATGTAGACGAAGTCGCGCAGGAAGCGCGACAGCGTCATGTGCCAGCGCCGCCAGAAGTCGCGAAACCCGGTCGCGCGATATGGGCTGTTGAAGTTCTGCGGGAACACAAACCCCATCAACAGCGCGAGCCCGATCGCGATGTCCGTGTATCCCGAGAAGTCGCAGTAGATCTGGGCGGCATATGCGTAGCCCGCCAGCAGCACGTCCGGCGCGTGGTAAGCCTGAGGCACGGCGAACACGGGATCGACGACCGTGCGACCGAGGTAGTCGGCGATCACGACCTTCTTGACAAGTCCCATCCCGATCAGCATCAGCCCGGAGCTGACCGCGACCCGGTTTGGGTCCCTCGGCGAGGCGAGCTGCGGAAGGAACTCCCGGGCACGCACGATCGGACCGGCGACGAGATGGGGAAAGAAGCTCAGATAAACCGTCGTGTCGATCAGGCTCGCGGGCTCGATCAGGCCGCGCTTGACGTCGACGGTGTACGAGATCGCCTGGAATGTGAAGAAGCTGATCCCGACTGGCAGCGCGATCGTCACCAGCGGTAGCGGGACACCGAGCGAGAGCGAATGCAGCACCTGGGCGACCGCTTGCGCGAACCACGAGTAGTACTTGAACACGCCGAGCAGGAGCAGGTTTCCGGCCACGGCGACCCGACAGATCCAGCTCCTGACGCGATCGTCGTGCGAGCGGTGGATCAGCCGCGCAGCACCGTGATTCCAGACCGTGACCCCCGCGAGCAGCAGGCAGAACACCGGGCTGGCGGCGGCGTAGAAGACGTAGCTCGCCAGCACGATGAACGGCTTCCACAGCGAGGGACGCGACATCAGTGCCCACGAGATCGCGAGGACGATCGGGAAGAAGATCGCGAACTGGACGGTTGGGAAGAGCATCTCGTCTCGGAGCTGGACCGGGGCCCATCGTGCCCAAACGATGAGGAGCGGTACCGTATAGAGATCGCACGAAAAGGGCGGCAGCGTGGAACGCCCGGCTACCGCGCGGCGGCTCGTTGGCGCAGTCCACTGGCGCTACGATCCGCAGACTCGACCACCCGAGAGCCAGGAGGCGCCAAGCCACGTCGTCGAAGATCACGATCATCGCCGTGCTCGGCGCCGCGATCCTCGCGCTCAGCGCATCGGCCTTCGCGAGCCGGCAGACCCAGACCGCCAGGATCGCGTCGGCGTGCAGCGTCGGCTCGGGCGAGGGATACGGATACACGTACCTGACCGAGCTCTTGGTCAAGCGGACGAGCTGCTCAACCGGCAAGTCGCTCGTGCGGCACAAAGGCAAGCTGCACGGCTGGCACTGCAATAAGAAGGTGCTCCAGCGGGACTCGATCCAGTACGACGCCCGGATGAGCTGCAAGCGGGGCGGCCGGCGGGTGACATACATCTACACGCAGAACACCTAGCCGGGCGCCGCCGGTCGACCCAACCGCCGAACAGACCCGCGCGGGGAGCGATCAGTACGGCGGGACGAATTCCCCAAACGCCCGCCAGAAGTCGGCGGGAGCCCGGTCGACGCGAGCGGTCCGCGGGATCGCGAAGTGCAGCAGCCGGGAGTGACCGGCGAGCGGGAGCGTCTGGTAGGCGGTGAAGCGAGCGCGGGTGCGGACGTCGTTCTGGCTGTCGTAAGGGCGAGTGTCGAGCTCGAGCGGGCTGTACGTCGCGGGACTGACGTAGTAGATCGTGCGCCCGCGGGCCCAGTCGATCTCGATCGCGGGTTTGCCGTCCGCGGTCGTGGCGCGGGTCACCCGCGCGGCGCCGGAGGACAGCAGCGTGCGCAGCTGCTTTGCGAAGGTCAGCGACCAGGGGTTGGGGACCGAGCCCTGGGACAGGTTCTGCCGCGGGAAGACGAGCGGCGCTGTCCGATTGACGTGACCGTTCCAGGCCACGATCCACGCGACCACGTCGGTCCTGTTGCGAAGCGCCTTCGCCTGCTCGGCCGTGATGCGAACCGTGTCGAATCCGTGTCGCGTGGCGACCCGCAGGCGGTAGCTGCCCGGTGCGGGGCCGGGCCTGAGCGTGTAGTGGGGCCGGCTGATGGGGGGGAGTTGGGGCGTGTAGCTCTCGTTCCGGCTGCGGTCATAGATCGTCTGACCGGCGCTGTTTACCTGCTCGAGCACCGGCTGGCCGGTTCGTTCGACGATCCGGCGGCCGTTCCAGGGTGGACCCTGCTGTTCCCAGCTCTGCTGCGACCAGGTCGCGGTGGTGCCGTTCGCCGCGGTCTCGGTGGCGGTGACCGCGATGTGGAGGATCAACCGCGGCGACGGCGAAGGCGCCAGCACGGCCGCCGCACGCGCCATCACTTGCTTTGCCCACGCAGGCGCGAGCGCCGGTGGCGCAAGGCTCGAGACGATCGCGAGCACCGCCGCCGCCGACGTGACTAAGAAGAGCCCCGAGCGCATCGCCAGCCGCCGCCGGCGGCGCGTCGGCGGGGCCGAGGTCACGGCGGCGGCGTCGAGCTCGCGCCGGATCGCGCGCTCGAGCTCGACGCCGAAGCGGGTCAGGCTTGGGGGCAGGGCGCTATTCACGGTTCCTCCTTCGGGACGGTCACGGCGAGCCGCCGCAGGGCGCGTGACACGCGCAGGCGGGCTGCGGCCGGACGGATGGCGAGGCGCTCTGCGACCTCCTCGTAAGGCAGCTCCTCGACGACACGGAGCTCGAGCGCATCGCGCTCGTGGGGCGCGAGCGCCCGCACCTGACGCTCCAGTGCGAGACGGGGCGAGAGGCGCTGCTCGACCTCGGTGTAGCCGTCGTCGGCTGCGAGGTCCAGCGGCAGGCCGAGACGCTCGCGCGCCCGCGTCTCGATCCGGTCGTGGCGTGCAGCGTCCGCGAGCAGGTTGGCCGCGATCCCGAGAAGCCACGGCAGCACGGACCCGTCGCGCTCGTCGCGAAAGCGGGCGCGGATCAGCCACGCACGCGCGAACGTCTCGGCGGTCAGATCGCTCGCGGCCCACTCGAGTCGCCGGCGAAGCCAGCCGTGCACCGCGTCGACGTGGCGCGAGTAGAGCTCAGAAAACGCCGCCGGGTCGGCGTCCGCGTCGCGCAGCAGAAGCGCATCGCTGCGTTGCTCGCGTGGGCGGGTTGAGCGTGTCATCCACCTACTGATCGCACGACGGCGCGCGAATGTATCCGGGCGCCACCAGCTCCCGATTCGGAGCAGGGACAACTACCCTTACCGCTCGTAGGACCCGGCCTGCTCGCGGTCACGCATCGCGGATGATGCGCAAGATCACCGGGCGCGAAGCGTGGCGTGCCGCGTCGAGGACGGCGGCGAGCTCTTCGTCGCGCAGCTCCTCGGCGGCCTCGACCACGACCACAAGCGGCTCGACGCCCGTGCCCGCATGTCCGATCACCCGGCGAACCTCGCCTGCTTCGCGCTCGAGCGCTTCGGGCGAGGGAACGGAGAGCACGACCTGACCCGCGGCGGGTGCCTCGAGGTGGCCGTGGGTGTCGGTTGGGCCGGACTCGACGATCACCTCGCCGCTGGTGACGCTCGCGGGTGGCTGCGCTCTGAGCTGCCGGTCGACGGCACCACCGCCCGGCAGCTGGATGATGAGCCGTGGCTCCTCGGCCATCGGCCAACCCTACTCCCTGCCCGATCGCGTAGTTCGACTCGGGGGCCGGGACGCGGGCAGCTCAGCGCGTGGAGCCGAACGAGATCCCCAGAGCGCGTGCGGGCGTCTCCGCGTGCCCGCGTCGCATGCGAGAGTTGCGGCTCGATGACACGGAGACGCCGACCGTGAGCGATCCACCTCCTGCGTCGCCGGAGCCCAAAGGCCACGAGCTGTCAGTGCTCAGCGGCCTCGCGGCGCTCAGCCTCGACGCGCTGTCGAGCGTCGCCTACGGCCCGGAGGCAATGGCGCTGGTCCTGGTCATGGCGGGGACCGGCGCGCTCCGCTTCACGGTCCCGCTGACGCTGACGATCACCGCGATGCTGGTGCTGCTGGTGATCTCTTACACGCAGGTGATCGCGGCGCATCCGAACGGCGGCGGCGCGTATGCGGTCGCGAAGCAGGATCTGGGACGCGGACTGAGCCTGCTGGCAGCTGCCTCCGTGGTCGTCGATTACGTGCTCACGGTGGCGGTCAGCCTTGCTGCCGGAGCGGCCAGCCTCGGCAGCGCCTTCCCAGCGCTCTCGCACCACCTGCTCCCCGTGTCGCTCGTCGGCCTGGTGCTGCTGACCGCGGTGAACATGTTCGGCATCGCCGAGTCCGCCCGGTTCCTGATGCTCCCGACGCTCGTGTTCATCCTCAGCATCTTCGCCGTGATCGTCGTCGGCGCGTTTCACCCGCACCCGGTCGCGGTGATCGGCTCGCGAGAGCGGTTCCCGGCGGTCGCGACCCTCGGCGTGCTGCTGCTACTGAAGGCGTTCGCCTCCGGCTGCTCGGCGGTTACCGGGGTGGAGGCGATCTCGAACGGGGTGCCGGCGTTCAGAAAGCCGCGGGTGCGGACCGCGCAGCGCACCGAGATCAGCCTCGGCGTGCTGCTCGGCGCGATGCTCGTCGGGATCGCGATCCTGATCAAGGTTCACCACGTGCTGCCGCGCGGCCATGTCACGATGCTCGCGCAGCTAACGGCGGGAGCGTTCGGAACCGGGTGGCCGTTCTACGTCTCTAACCTCGCGGTGACGCTCGTGCTGGCGCTCGCGGCGAACACCAGCTTCGGCGGCCTGCCGGTCCTGATGAGCCTGCTCGCGAAGGACAACCGGCTTCCGCACCTCTTCTACCTGCGTGCGGAGCGGCCCGTTTATCGGTACGGGATCGGCGCGCTCGGGCTGCTCGCCGGCCTGCTCCTCGTCGCCGTGAGCGCGTCGACAACGGCGCTCATCCCGCTGTTCACGATCGGCGTGTTCATCGGCTTCACGATCAGCCAGACGGGGATGATCAGGTTCTGGCGGCGGGTGCGCCCACCGCGGTGGCGGCTGCGTGCGGTTCTGAACGGGGCCGGCGCGGTGATGACCGGGATCGCCGTCGTCGTGTTCGTGCTGACGAAGTTCCTCGCCGGTGCGTGGGTCGTGATGGTCACGATCCCGCTGTTGATGATCATGTTCTCGCGGATCGAGGGCTATTACGCCGAGGTGGCGGTCGAGCTTCGGCTCGGCAAGACGCCGCCGCCGCCACGGCGGCGCGACAGCATCGTCGTGGTCCCGACGACGACCGTCAGCCTCGCCACCGAGCACGTTCTGAGTGCGGCGCTGTCGCTCGGCGACACGGTAATAGCCGTAGCGGTCGCCGGCGACGAGGAGGAGTGCAAGCAGATCAAGCGCCGGTGGGACGAGTGGAGCCCCGGGGTGCCGATCGAGATCCTTCTCGACCCGCATCGCTCACTCGTGCGTTCGGTGCTCCGTTACGTCAAATCGATTCCCACCGAGGGCGTGATCGTGACCGTGCTGATCGTCGAGATCGAGCCGCGAAAGCGCCGCCACGAGATCCTCCACAATCAGCGCGGAGCGATCCTCGCCACCGCCCTGCGCCTCCGCACAGACGTCATCGTCGCCACGGTCCCGTTCCGGCTCCACGAATGAGATGCTGCGGCCGGGGGGCTGATCGTGGTGTCACGAGCGGGGCGCAGCACGACGATCTCTCCGGCCGCGTTGTCGAGCAGCCACGCGACATCGCCGGCATCGAAGCCGTTGCCGCCGCGCGCAGCGGCGGCCAGCACGATGCGGTCGTAGCGCTCGTGCTCGAACGTCTGGCGCAGTGCGTGCCGGTAGGTCCGGCCGCGCTCGATCCGCGCATCGACCGGAATCCCCCAGGCCGTCGCCCGCTGCTCGATCGCCTCCTGTAGCGAGAGCGCGACGGCGCTCTGGCGGGGCAGCGGAGTGTCGATCGGGAGATGCAACGAGACGCGCGCGAGGAACACCGGCACGAGCGTCGCCTCCTCGGCCCTGGCGAGACGCAGCGCCGCGTCGAGCGCCCGCTGCGAGAGGCCGTCACCGATGAAGGGGAAGAGGATTCGCTTCGCGCCTTCGGTCGGAAGCCTCGACGGACGCCGGCGCCGGTACTGCAGGTGCGTCGCCGCGAGCCATACGACGACTATCGCCAGCAACACGACGAGCGCGATAAGCAGAGCTGTCATGGCTCCTCCTTGGTTCCGTTGCCGCCGGCGCCGCGGCGCGTGCGATCGGCGACGATGCGGAGATCGACCCCGGGCAGCAGGCTTAGAAGGCGGAACGGCAGCGCCGGCTGCAGCAGCCGCCTGATCGCCGATCGCGGCTTCGGCCGGCCCATCAGTATGTACGTGGTCCCGCGGTCTTCGGCGACCCTCGCGGCGACCGCCGCGACGTCGTCGCCGTGCTCGATCAAGAGGTGCGCGCCGAGCACGCTGGCGAGGCGGCGCAGGGCGTCGATCTGCTCGCGCTCCTCCTCGTGGGGCTCGTGGTCGGTCACCCACAGCAGGTCGAGCTCGCCCCCGAGGCGTTGCGCCGAGCGCCAGGCGCGGCGAACGACTCGCTGGGACTTGGGGGTGGGGGTGATCAGCGCGAGCAGACGGTCGTGGATCGCCTGGGGGGCGGCGGTGTCGAGCAGGCGCTCCTCGCGGCTGCCCAGCGCCGGCTCGGTGCTGACGCGCTTGTGCTCGACCTCCTCGGCGACCTGGCGCAGCGAAACCTCGCGCAACGCGGCGAGGTTCTCGACGGTAAAGAAGTTGTTCAGCGCCGCCTGGACGCGGTCGTTCGGGTAGATCTTGCCGGCGAGCAGCCGCTCGATCAGCGACTGCGGGGTGAGGTCGATCAGCATCACGTCGTCGGCGGCACCCAGCACAGCGTCGGGGACGGTTTCGCGCACCCGTGTTCCGGTGACCTCCGCTACCTGGTCGTTGAGGCTCTCGAGGTGCTGGACGTTGACCGTCGAGAAGACGTCGATGCCGGCCGCCAGCACATCCTCGATGTCCTGGTAGCGCTTTTCGTGCTCGAGGCCGGGAGCGTTCGTGTGGGCCAGCTCGTCGATCAGGCAGAGCTCCGGGGCTCGGCGCAGGATCGCCCCCAGGTCCATCTCCTCGAGCTCGGTCTCGCGGTAGCGGACGCGGCGGCGCGGGATCGTCTCCAGGCCTTCAGCCTGGGCGATCGTCTCGGCGCGGCCGTGGGGCTCGAGGTAGCCGATCACGACGTCGCGCCCGGCCTCGGCGTCGGCCTGACCCTCCTGGAGCATGCGGTATGTCTTGCCGACGCCGGCGGCCATGCCGAGGAAGATCTTGTAGCGCCCGCGACCCCGCTCGGGGATGTGCGGTTCATCCTCGGTGGGCGTGCGCGGTTCCATACAAGCGTCATCATCGCTCTCGGCGAGTGCTCTCCGCGACCATCTGCCTAAGCACCCAGGACGTTGTGCACCAGCAGGTCGATCAGCTTGATGCCGATGAACGGCGCGATGATCCCGCCGAGGCCGTAGATCAAGAGGTTGCGCCTCAGCAGCGCGCTCGCGCCGATTGGCCGGTAGCTGACCCCCTTCAGCGAGATCGGGATCAGCAGTGGGATCACGATCGCGTTGAAGATGATCGCCGAGATCACCGCTGAGCGCGGCGTTCCGAGGCTCATGATGTTGAGCACGTGGAGCGGGCTCTGGTGGCCCTTGCCGAACCCCCAGGTCGTGACGAAGATCGCGGGCAGGATCGCGAAGTACTTGGCGACGTCGTTGGCGATCGAGAACGTCGTCAGCGCGCCGCGGGTGATCAGCAGCTGCTTGCCGACCTCGACGATCTCGATCAGCTTCGTCGGGTTGGAGTCGAGGTCGACCATGTTGCCCGCCTCGCGGGCGGCCTGCGTGCCGCTGTTCATCGCCACGCCGACGTCGGCCTGCGCGAGCGCAGGGGCGTCGTTGGTTCCGTCGCCGGTCATCGCGACCAGCCTTCCTCCGGCCTGCTGCTCTTTGATCAGGGCGAGCTTGGCCTCGGGGGTGGCCTCGGCGAGGAAGTCGTCGACCCCCGACTCTTCGGCGATCTTGGCTGCCGTGAGGCGGTTGTCTCCGGTGATCATGATCGTCCGGATTCCCATCGCGCGCAGCTGGTCGAAGCGCTGGCGCATACCCTCCTTGATCGTGTCCTTGAGGTAGATGACGCCCATCACCTGCGAGTCTCGTGCGACCGCGAGCGGGGTGCCACCCTCGCGGCCGATCCGGTCGAGCACCGGCTGCAGCTCCGCCGGCGGGCGCCCGCCCTCGCCCTTGACCCAGGCGATCACGGCGTCGCCGGCGCCCTTGCGCAGGCGGCTGCCGTTCAGGTCGACGCCGCTCATGCGGGTCTGGGCCGTGAAGGGGACGAATGTCGCGTAGGTGTTGGCCATGTCGTGTTCACGGAGGCCGAATTTCTTGGCCAGGACGACGATCGAGCGCCCCTCTGGGGTCTCGTCGGCGAGCGAGGAGAGCTGCGCGACCTCGGCCAGCTCCGCCTCGGTCACCCCGGGCATCGGGATGAACTCCGACGCCAGCCGGTTGCCGATCGTGATCGTTCCCGTCTTGTCGAGCAGCAGCACGTCGACGTCGCCCGAGGCCTCGACCGCGCGCCCCGACAGAGCGAGCACGTTACGACGGACCAGACGATCCATGCCCGCGATCCCGATCGCCGAGAGCAGCGCTCCGATCGTGGTCGGGATCAGCGCCACGAGCAGTGAGATCAGCGTCGTCTCGGAGATCGGCGTGTGCGCGAACAGACCGAACGGGCGCAGGGTCGCGACGACGATCATGAAGATCAAGGTCAGCCCGGCGAGCAGGATGTTGAGCGCGATCTCATTCGGCGTCTTGCGTCGCTCGGCGCCTTCGACCAGCGCGATCATCCTGTCCATGAACGAGTGGCCCGGCTCCTGGGTGATCTCGATCACGAGCTGGTCAGACGTCACCCGGGTCCCACCCGTGACCGCGCTGCGATCGCCGCCGGACTCACGGATCACGGGCGCGGACTCGCCCGTGATCGCGGACTCGTCGACCGAGGCGATCCCCTCGATCACGGTGCCGTCACCGGGGATCAGCTCGCCGGCATCGACCACGACGATGTCGCCCTTGGCCAGCTCCGCGGCACGCTTGCTTGACCCGTCCTCCATGACCGCCATCGTCTCCTGGCGCATCGCTCGCAGCGTGTCGGCCTGGGCGCGACCGCGACCTTCGGCGAATGCCTCGGCCATGTTCGCGAACACGACGGTGAGCCAGAGCCAGACCGAGATCGTGAACGTGTACCACGACGGGTCGTTGCCACCGAGCGCGCGTCCGCCGCCGAGCTGGATCAGCCACGTCACGGTGGTGACCAGGGCGCCGACCTCGACTACGAACATCACCGGGTTGCGGATCTGCACGCGCGGGTCGAGCTTCTTGAAGCTGTCGAGCAGCGCCCGGGTAACGATGTCGCGCCGGAAGAGTGAGATCGCCTGGCGCTCTTGGGGCGCGGCGGGTGCGGTCGTGGACATCAGCTGCCCCCTGTAAGGCGGTCGAGGGCCAGGTTCAGCTCGAGCACGTCCACTCCCGATTCACCGGAGAATCCGAGCCCGCGCGCCGACGTGTACGTCGAGATCAGGCTGTCGACCTTCGCGAGCGGGAGCCCCCGGACGGCGGCGACGCGGTACGCCTGGATGTCGGCGTTCGCGACCGAGATCTGGGGGTCGATCCCGGATGCCGAGCTGTCGGCGGCGTCGACCGGGACCCTGCCCTGGGTCAAGCCCCCGGGGTAGTAGGGGGTGCCGTTCGGTGCCTTGTCGAGCGCGATGTATGCAGCGATGTTGGCCGCGATCGCAACCTCGGTCGCCTTGCTGTTCGGGCCGAGATTGGAGAACGTCGTCCCGGCGGCGTTGTCGGGGGTGCCACCGGCCACGTAGGGCTCACCGGTCGCTGAGGGCCGAGTCTGGAAGTACTTCAGATCGGGTCGGAGCAGCGGACCCTTGGTGGGCGTGAGCTTGTTCCCGACCTGGTACTCGAAGCTCTGGCCGATGATCTTCGAGCCGACGAGCTTGCCATGAAGGTAGATCTGCTGGCCGTTCGCGTTACCGGGGAACGCCACCTGGCTGACGCCCGTGATGAACAGCGGGTAGACGATCCCGAGCAGCAGGGTCAGGACGACGATGCCGATGGCTGAGGTGATGACGTCACGTTTCATGTCAATACAGGTGTCCGGTCAGGCCCTGGACGACTGGGCCGAGCAGCAGGGCAGGGAAGAAGGTGAGCGCGCCGACGAGGACGATCACGCCGATCAGGAGGACGACGAAGGTGCCGTTATCGGTCCGCATCGTCCCGAGGCCGGCAGGGCTGACGCGCTTGCCGGCGAGCGCGCCGGCGATCCCGAGCGCGAACAGGATCGGCGCGTAGCGCGCGAATAGCATGTCGAAGCCGCCGAGCAGGTCGGCGAAGGTGATTCCATGCGAGCCGACGTTGCCGGCGTTCGGCTGGACGAAGCCGCCGTAGCCGGCGAATGCGGATCCATTGTTGTTCGCTTGGGACAGGTAGGCGTAGAAGGTCTCGGAGAACCCCTGCGGGCCGGTCGCGGCGGCCGACGAGATCGAGGCACGACCGGCGCTGCTGGCGGTCGCCAGCGCAGTACAGAAGAGGGCGGTGAGGGGCGTGATCAGGATCCCGAGCGAAACGAGCTTGATCTCGCGCGCCTCGATCTTCTTCCCGAGGTACTCCGGGGTGCGGCCGACCATCAGTCCGCCGAGGAACACCGCCAGCAGCACGTACTCGAGGATCGAGTAAAGCCCGGTGCCGACGCCGCCGAAGATCACCTCGCTGGCGGACAGGTTCGCGAACGGGACCGCGCCGCCGATCCCCGTGAACGACTCGATCGCGCTGTTCACGGCGCCGCACGAGGTGACCGTCGTGACCACGTCGAAGATCGCCGAGCCGGCGATCCCGGAGCGCTGCTCCTTGCCCTCCATGTTCCCGCCGGTCGAGCCGGGGATCACGCCGGTGTGCAGTCCCGCCGCGTGCTGGGCGGGGGATCCGTGCGCCTCGGCGATGTAGGCGACGATGCATGCCCCTAGGAACATGATCATCATCGTCGTGTAGATCGAGTACCCCTGACGGCGGTTCCCGGACATCTTGCCGTACATGAACACGAGCGCCGCCGGGATCAGCAACACGATCAGCATCTCGAAGAAGTTCGTGAACGCTGTCGGATTCTCGAACGGGTGCGCCGAGTTCACGTTGAAGAAGCCGCCGCCGTTGGTGCCGATCATCTTGATCGCCTCCTGCGAGGCGACCGGGCCCATCGCGATCGACTGCGTGAGACCGGAGAGCGTGTGTGCCGTCAGGTAAGACGAGAAGTTCTGGATCGAGCCCTGGAAGACGAGCACGATCGCGGTGAGGACCGACAGTGGCGCGAGCACGTAGAGGATCGTCCGGATCATGTCCTGCCAGAAGTTGCCGATGCTCCGTCCGCTGCGGCCGATGATGCCGCGGATCAGGGCGACCGCGACGACGATCCCGACGCCTGCCGAGAGCCAGTTCTGAACTGTCAGCCCGGCCATCTGGCTGAAGTAGCTCATCGTCGTCTCGCCGCCGTAGTACTGCCAGTTCGTGTTCGTGAGGAACGACGAAGTGGTGTTGAAGGTCACGTTCCAGGGCGCCGAGTGGAAGTGCATCGGGTTCAGCCCGGTGAAGTCCCACAACGTCTGCGTCCGGAGGATGAAATAGAGCATCAGCCAGCCGGCGAGCGAGAAGATGATCAGGCTCTTTGCGTACGCCTTCCAGTCCTGACCGTGCTCTGGATTGACTCGCAAGATCTTGTACAGCCACCGCTCGGGTCCGCCGAACAGCGGGTCGAGGATCGTGCGCTCGCCGGTGTAGACGGCGGCCATGTAGCTCCCGAACGGCAGCGCGAGCGCAGTCAGGAGACCTACGAAGAGGAACAGCGTCAGCCAGCCGGCGAAGGTCACTAGAACTTCTCTCCGCGCAGCAGGGCGTACAGCAGGTACGCGCAGATCAGGACCGAGACGACGAGTCCGAAGAAGTCGGCAGCGCCCATGTGGGCGACGAAGTAGGCCCCGGGCAGACCGAGACCGCTCATATCTTCTCGATGCCGAAGATCAGCGCGAGCAGAATCCCGAACATCAGGAGCCCGAGAAGGATCGAAACAATGTCCATGGGCTGAATGCTCGACGGCCGGCCGTCAACAGCGCGTACAGAAACGGCCCGCGGGCGTGCAGATCGTGTGAAGAGAGCCGGCGGAGGCCTACGGTGTCGCGCCGGCCCTACGCCGCGAACCGGTATCCCACGCCGGGGTCGGTCCTGATGTAGCGCGGTCCTGACGGCGGCTCGATCTTGCGCCGCAGGTTGGCGATGTGCGCTCTCAGGACCTGGGTGTCGTCACTGTAGCCGGTGCCCCAGACCGACACCAGCAGTTCGCGGTGCGTCATCAGGCGCCCGCGGTTGCGTGCGAGCAGGCGCAGCAGGTCGAACTCGGTCGGCGTCAGGTGGACCTCGAACCCGTCGCGGAGGACCGTCCGGCGCGCGAGGTCGACCTCGAGCCCGTTGGCGCTGATCACCGCCTCCTCGGGCCCGGGCCCGGTCCGTCGCAGGTTTGCCTCGAGGCGGGCGACGAGCTCGCGCGGGCTGAACGGCTTGGTCACGTAGTCATCCGCGCCGGCGGCGAGCGCCCGCACCTTCGCATCCTCGTCTCCGACCGCGGAGAGGACGATGATCGGCATCTCGCTCCACTCGCGCAGGCGCGAGCACAGCGCTACGCCGTCGAGGTCGGGGAGCACCAGGTCGATGATCGCGGCATCGGTCGGCCTCACGGCCGCCAGGTCGAGCGCCTCCTCGGCTGTTTCCGCCGGTACCGCCTCGAACCCCGCGTCGCGGAGGATCACCCGCAGCGCCCGCAGGATCTGCGGCTCGTCGTCGCACACGAGTACCCGCGGCTTGCCGGGCGAGGTCACGACGCGACCTCCTCGGCGACCGGCTGCACCGGGAGCGAGATCACGAAGCTCGTGCCCTGGCCCGGGAGCGATTCGACCGAGATCGCGCCGCCGTTGGCCTCGACGAACCCGCGGGCGATCGCGAGCCCGAGCCCGGAGCCGGTCCACGGGCGGGGACCCGGATCGGGACCGCGACCGCGGTAGAACGGCTCGAAGATTCGCTCGCGTTCGGCGGCGGCGATCCCCGGGCCCTGGTCGACGATCCGCACGACCACGCGGTCGCCCATGCGCCGCGCGTTCACCGACACCGGAAGCCCGTCCGAGTATCGCCTCGCGTTCTCGAGCACGTTGGCGAACGCGCGCTCGAGCTGAGCCGCGTCGGCGCGGAGTGCCGGGACGTCCTGATCGATCGAGACGACGACATCGGCGGAGCGATCGGTGAGGCCTTCGCGCGCCGCCAGCAGGATCTCCTCGACGGAAATCCAGTCGCGCCGCGGTTCGGCCTTGCCTGCCTGTAGCTTGGCGATCTCGAGCAGCTTGTCTACGAGCGTCGACAGCCTCGTGCCTTCGTCGACCACGGCCGCGCTCAGCTCGCGGCGCTCCTCGTCGGTGAGCGAGCTCCCGCCGAGGGCGTGGCCGCCGGCGACGATTGCGGTCAACGGCGTTCTGAGGTCGTGCGAGACCGCACGCAGCAGCGCCGTCTTGACGTCGTCGGAGCGGCGGAGCGCCGCCGTCTCGACGGCTTCTGACTGGAGCGCATCGCGCCGTAGCGCGATCGCGACGAGCGCTCCGAGCGCCGGGACGACCTGATCGCGCAGGCGCTCGGCGACGCCGGGAGCGAGCCCGCGCGGGACCAGCAGGGTCGCGATCTGGGCCCCGTCGGCACCGCGCAACGCGAGCGCGACGCGGCGCTCATCGCCGTCGGACGAGCCGAACTCGATCGCGGCCGACGGGATCGCGAGCGCCTCCGCGACGCGGCGCGCCGTCGCCCCGAGCGCCGTGCCCGTGTCCGAGCCGGCGAGCAGCTCACGCGCCAGCGCCGCCGCCAGGTCGGCCTCGCGGCGGCCGCGCTCGGCGTCGACCGCGCGGCTCCGCGCGAGCTCGGCCATCGCGCTGACCACGGCAGAGACCGTCACGAAGGCGGCCAGGGCGACCCAGTTGCGGCCGTCGGCAAGCGAGAGCCGGCCGATTGGGGGGAGGTGGAAGAAATTGAATGCGGCGGCGCTCAGAAGCGACGTGACGAGGCCGAGGACGAACCCCCAATAGGCCGAGATCAGGAGTACGGCGGGCAGGTAGACGACGCCGAGCGAGACGGTCGGTGCGACCGATTTGAGCGGGTAGATCGCGAGCGTCGCCAGTACGACGGCGCCGACGGCCACGGCGACCCCGAGCGCGGGCCCCGGGCGCGCGCCGCGCGGGAGCTCGATCCGGATCCGTGAGGTCATAGAGCGGAGCGTACGCGCGAGGGGGGCGTGCGGCCGGGAGGCGCCTTTGGGGTTGGCGGCGAACCGATGCCGTTCGGTCGCGAGGGGTGCGACCGAAAGGCATCGGTTCGTGCGCCGCCGCCCACCGCCTCGCCCAGCAGCCAGAAAGCGGTCGAGCAGTTTGGTAGGCCGCCTACTCTGACACCGCAACACCGCCCCTGTGCGGCGGGGCCAGTCCCGTCGGCGACGCTGCCGGCAGTTCTCTCCTGTCGGTGCTTGCTCGCTCGGCGCGCTCGAGGTAACTCATCGCCGCGGTCCTTTTCGCTTCCGTCGGGCGGGAGATCCTTCGCGGTTGACCGCACCTCGCGCTCGTGGCGACTTGCGGGACGCGCGCGGCGGCGGCGAGACCGGGATTGCCAGGAGCGATCCAGGACGCGGCGACCTAACCCACGGGTACTGGCCCCGTTTCACCCAGTAAGGCGAGTACCAGCCGTCGTGTCCGCGCGGCGCGGGCGGACCGTCGGGCAACCCGTGACGCGACTGCGAGCGTCCCAATCACCGAGCTTGCCAGCGTGACAGTAAATGGGAGCGTGCACGGGGGCAGCAGTCGGACGCGGCGGTTGGTCGGATCGCAGCACAGCCGTGCTCGACGGACTGATCGATACCGGCGCCGATGCGGTCCTGGCGAGCGATTTGCTCGCCGACCAGCTCGCGCTCGACCTTGAGGACAACGATGGCGAGACCGCTCACGTCGTCGGCGGTCTGACCGTTACCGCACGCTACAAAACCGTCGAGTTGCGCCTGCACCCTGCCGATCCGACCCCGTCCCGCTACCTGCAGTGGCGCGCCCAGGTCGGCTTCATCGGCGGCTGGCACAGCTACAGCTTCGTGCTCCTGGGCAGCGTCGGTTTTCTCGATCAGTGGACCGTGACCGCGAGTCGCTGCGCCCAGGCCGTCGCGATCGAAGCTCGCGACGCGTTCGACGAGCGATTCGGCATCCTCACCGTCATTCCGCTGCTCGCCGCTGCAGGAGAATGGTGATGCGCTCCCGACAAAAGCTCTCGCGACGCAGAAACTCAGGCCGAGCTTCGGAGAAGGAGTCCGGGCGCCCGGGGCGAATCGCACCCACATGCTCCAGAGACACCACGCCCCAGGTATCGATCCGCGCCCCGCCGAGCCCGTGAAGGGCCTCGAGCATCTGAAGGATGAGTGGGTCGCCGTCTTACGCTGGCTGGGCGAAGGTCGGGTCGAGCACGTGCTGATCGGTCCGGCCGGTGAGGCCATCCGCGGAAGCGCGACCGTCTACGGCCCGGTCATGATCGTGCCCGCCCCTTACCGCCGGAACCTGGATCGCCTCGCGAGCTCCCTGCTTGGCGCCCACGCGCGAGTGCGGACAGACGGCCTGCCTGACACCACACCGATGCGCTTCAGCGCCGCCAAGCTCGCCGCCGGCGAGCGCTGGACGGTCCGCTGCGGGACCCTCCACGACCTCGACATCGAGATGGTGCCGGCGGAGCGCTATGCCGAGTTGCTCTACGAGGCGAGCCGGTTCGAGATCGAGCAGGGCCTGAGCGTGGAGGTCGCCTCGCAGGAGGTTCTGGCGCAAGGTGTACACGTCCCGGACATCGCCGAAGAGCCGGAGATCCGCGTCACGCGCGGGCCCGGCGTGCCGCAAAGCACCGGCTGAGCCGAGCGGCCAGAAGGCCCGCTGCCGCGCCTGGCTACGCTAGTCGGGTGCCCAGACGCGCAGTGCTCGCAGTGCTCGGCGCCGTAACCGGCGTTGTCCTGCTGGTCCTCACCTGGCTCGCGGCATTCGACTCCTGGACGGTCGCGCGCGCCGACGCCAGCGTCCTGCGCGGGTTCGCGGACCTTCGCCGGCCGGCGATCGACCAGGTCGCCAGCGCGATCGCGAACCTGTGCAATCCCAAGCCCTTCGTATGCCTGGCTGCCGCAGTGGTGCTCGTCGCGGTGTTCCGGCGGCGGGGCCGGGTCGCGATCGCCGCCGCGGTGATCATGCTCGGCGCCAATATCACCACGCAGATCCTCAAGCCGTTGCTCGGCCAGACCCACCCGGTGGCGCTGCATGTCGCCAGGGCGCCGCAGATCCTCACCGGGTCGTGGCCGAGCGGGCACGCAACGGCAGCGATGTCACTGGCATTGTGCGCGGTGCTCGTGGCCGGGGCGCGCTGGCGGCCGCTCGTCGCCGCGGCCGGAGCCGTGTTCGCGGTTGCGGTGAGCTTCTCGTTCCTGATCCTGGTCTGGCACTACCCGAGCGATGTCCTCGGCGGCTACCTCGTGGCGGCGACGTGGACGCTGATCGGCGTCGCGGCGGTCTGGACGCTCGACGCGCACCTGCCGCGGCCGGCGCGTGGGAGCTCGGCTGTGCGGATGACGGTCCGCGAAGCGCTCGGCCCGCCCGCTGCGGCGGTGCTCGGCGCATTGGCGCTCGTCGGCGTGGTCGCGCTGGCGCGGCCCCGCGCGGTGGTCGCCTACGTCGACGCGCACGCGGCGTTCGTCGTCGGCGCCGCGGCGATCGGCGCGCTCGGACTCGCGCTCGCGACCGGACTCATGCTTGCGACCACACTGCGGCGCTGAGCGCGTCGTTCGCCGGCGCGAACCCGGCCGCTACCGGTAGCGCCCCGGCTCCCACAGCGGCTCGTCGCCACGGTTGGCTCCGCGCGAGAGGATGAACAGCAGGTCCGAGAGCCGGTTCAGATAGCGGATGACCTCGGGGTTGAGCTCGTCGCCACACGCGATCGCGAGCCGCTCGGCGCGGCGACATACGGTCCGGCAGACGTGCAGGTAGGCGGCGGCGGCTGTGCCTCCGGGGAGCACGAACGAGCGCAGCGGAGCGAGCTCGTCGTTGACCTCGTCGCAACGTTGCTCGAGCCATGCGGTCTGCTCGGGAGCGACGCGCAGGCGCTCTTTCCCGGGATCGTGCGGGGCCGCCGTGTCGGCGCCGACGTCGAACAGGTCGTTCTGAATCCGCCGTAGCCACGCCGCGTAGTCCTCCGGCAGGCCGGCGATGGTCAACGCGACGCCGATGTGCGAATTCAGCTCGTCGACCGTCCCGTACGCCTCGATCCGAGGGTGGGTCTTCGGCACCCGGCTCATGTCGCCGAGGTGGGTCTCACCCGAGTCGCCGAGCCTCGTGTAGATACGGGTCAGGTTCACCGTCATCGCGACCCGAGTGTAGAGGGCGCGACCGGCCGGACTGCCCCGAGAGGATCGCTCGGCTCTGTACGATCCGCGCGTTCGACTTCGCCGGCTTCTCATCCACCGCATCGGCCCCGGCGGTCGCATCGGCGCCCGAGCGGCGGCCGGCCGTAGCGCCGGCGCCCGAGCAGCGGTGGTGACGGCGCTCGGCATCCTCGCCCTGCCGGCCGCCGGCTGCGGGCTCGCGAGCCGCGGTTCGGCTGCCGTCGGCCTGACGGTCACGCGCAACTTCGGCGCGGGCCGCGTCGGCTCGGTCGAGCTGAACCACGCCGGCTCTGAGACGCTGCTGGGCCTGCTCGAACGGAGCTTCTCGGTCCGGCTCGCGGGCAACTCGGTGACCGCGATCGACGGCGTCAGCGCGACGCCGGGGACCCGGTGGTTCCTGTTCGTCAACGGCTCCGCGACGTCGATCGGAACACCAAAGCAGCGGACCGCGGTGCACCGGGGCGACCAGATCTGGTGGGACCTCCAGGCCGATAGCGCCACGAGCAGCGTCCCTGCGGTCGTCGGTTCCTTCCCAGAGCCGTTCGTTCACGGCGTCGGCGGCAAGCAGCTGCCGGTCACGCTCGAGTGCGCGCCCGACACGCCCGCGGCATGCAACCGCGCGGCGGCGGCGATCACGGCACTCGGCGTGCCCGCCGCGCGCCAGCTTCCAGGCACCGGATCGGGAACCGACACCTTGGGGGTCGTCGTCGGGACCTGGCGCGATCTCCGAGGCGAGATCGCGGGGTTCCTGATCGCGAACGGACCCCGCAGCAGCGGGATCTACGCTCGCTTCGCCGGTAGCGACGGCCAGACACTCGAGTTACTCGACTCCAGCGGCCGCGCCGTCCGGAGCCTCGGCGCCGGCGCCGGCCTGGTCGCCGCGACCGGGAACAGCAGCACCGAGCCGACCTGGCTGGTGACCGGCACCGACGCCGCCGGCGTGTCGGCCGCCGCCTCGGCGCTGGCCGCCGGGCGGCTGCGCGATCACCTCGCGCTCGCCGTGCTGGGGACGCAGGATCTGCCGCTACCGCGGCCCTGACGGCGCTGCGGTGTTGCCGACAGCCGACTGACGCCCGCTCAAACCGATAGCCTCTCGCGCCGCATGCAGATCGGCGTCCCGAAGGAGTCCGTCGCTGGGGAGCGGCGCGTCGCGTTGGTGCCGGAGGCCGTGCGCAAGCTCACCGCGCAGGGCCATGAGGTGCTCGTCGAGCGCGAGGCGGGCGCCGGGGCGATGATCCCCGACGCGCAGTTCGCGGACGCGGGGGCCAAGGTCGTCGAGGACCCGGAATCGGTGTTCGGAGCCGATGTCGTGGTCAAGGTCGCGCCTCCAACCGCGGATGAGATCGGACGGCTGAAGAAGGGAGCCGTCGTGATCGGATTCCTGGCGCCGCTGACGAACGCCGAGGGCGTGCGGGCACTCGCCGCCGCGGGCGTGACGTCGTTCGCGATGGAGGCGGTGCCGCGGATCAGCCGCGCCCAGTCGATGGACGCGCTGTCCTCGCAGGCCAACATCGGCGGCTACCGGGCGGCGCTGATCGGGGCGCAGGAGATGGGGCGCTTCTACCCGATGCTGATGACGGCGGCCGGCACGATCCGTCCGGCGACCGTGCTCGTGCTCGGGGCAGGCGTTGCCGGGCTGCAGGCGATCGCCACGGCGCGGCGGCTGGGTGCCGTGGTCCAGGGCTTCGACGTACGCGCGGCCGTGAAGGAGCAGGTCGAGTCGCTCGGCGCCCACTTCCTCGAGTTCGATCTCGGCGGTGATCTCGAAGGCGCCGGCGGCTACGCGAAAGAGCTGACTCCAGAGCAGCAGGCGCGCCAGCAGGAGCTGATGGCCGAGGCGATCGGGAAGGTCGACGTGGTGATCACGACGGCGCTCGTGCCCGGCCGCCGCGCCCCGATCCTCGTCACCGAAGCCGCCGTTAAGAAGATGAAGCCCGGGTCGGTGATCGTCGACCTGGCGGGCGAGGCGGGGGGTAACTGCGAGCTCTCCGAGCCCGGGAAGACGGTGGTCCGGCACAACGTCAAGATCGCAGCCCCGCTCAACGTTCCCAGCACGATGGCCGAGCACGCGTCACAGCTCTACGCCCGCAATGTCCAGGCGCTGCTCGAGCTGATGATCAGGGAAGGCGAGCCGGCGCTCGATTTCGACGACGAGATCATCGCCGGAGCGTGCGTCACGCGCGATGGCGAGATCGTGCACGCGGGCGCCAAGGCCGCGGCGGCGGCGTAGGCCAGCGAGGGAGAACACGATGATCGTCACCGAGCTAGCGATCCTGGTGCTGGCCGCATTCGTTGGCTTCGAGGTCATATCGAAGGTCCCCAACACGCTGCATACGCCGCTGATGTCGGGCACGAACGCGATCCACGGGATCGTCGTGCTCGGCGGTCTGCTGCTGATGCACGAGGCTCACGGCGTGCTCGAGCACGCGCTGCTCGTGATCGCGGTGATGTTCGGCACGATCAACGTGATCGGCGGTTTCCTGGTCACCGATCGGATGCTCGGCATGTTCAAGAAGAAGCCTGACCCGGTTGAGCCGGCTGAAGCCGATTCAACCGGCGCCGGGGCCGGTGAGGAGAAGAAGTGAGCACGCTCGGAACGGTGTTTCTGCAGAGCACGAGCTTCATCGACGCGATGTACATCGTCGCGTTCTCGCTGTTCATCTACGGGATGAGCGGCCTGACCGGGCCGCGGACGGCGGTGCGGGGAAACAAGATCGCGTCGGTGGGAATGGTGATCGCGGTGATCGCGACGCTGATGACGCGGCATGTGCTCGACGGCTCGAGCACGCCGTGGCTGATCGCACTCGGGATCGCGCTCGGAACGGCGGTCGGGGTGCCCGCGGCGCGGAACGTGAAGATGACGCAGATGCCGCAGATGGTCGCCCTGTTCAACGGGGTCGGCGGTGGCGCGGTGGCGTTGATCGCGTGGATCGAGTATCGCCATCATTTCGGCGGGGACTTCCCGTTGCGGGTGGAGATCCCGTCACTGTTCGCCGCGATCGTGGGATCGGTGTCGTTCTGGGGGTCGAACATCGCATTCGCGAAGCTCCAGGAGATCCTGCCCGGCCGGCCGATCAAGCTGCCGGGTCAGAGCGCGATCAACCTGCTGCTCCTGCTCGTGGCGGCCGGCTCGGCGGTCCTGCTCGCGGCCGGCACGCATTCACAGGCGCTGTTCGTGCTCGGAATTCTCCTCGCCGCGGCGGTGCTCGGCAACATGGTCGTGCTGCCGATCGGCGGCGCGGACATGCCGGTCGTGATCTCGCTCCTGAACGCGTTCACGGGCCTCTCGGCGGCCGCGACCGGGATCGCCCTCAACAACTACGCGCTGATCGTCGCGGGCATGATCGTCGGCGCGTCGGGGTCGATCCTGACCAACCTGATGGCGAAGGCGATGAACCGCTCGGTGCCGGCGATCGTGGCGGGCGGGTTCGGAGGCGCGGTCGCGGCACCGGTTCACGCGGGGGCGGAGGGCGGCACGGTCCGCTCGACCTCGGCGCAGGACGTCGCGATCCAGCTCTCGTACGCCCGGTTGGTCGTGATCGCCCCCGGTTACGGGATGGCGGTCGCGCAGGCGCAGCACGCCGTGCGCGAGCTCGAGCGCGCCCTCGAGGCCAAGGGCGTCGAGGTCAAGTACGCGATCCATCCGGTTGCCGGTCGGATGCCCGGGCACATGAACGTCCTGCTCGCCGAGGCGGACGTGCCCTACGACCTGCTCAGGGAGATGGACGACATCAACCCGGAGTTTTCTCGCACCGACGTGACGCTGGTGATCGGCGCCAACGATGTGACCAATCCGGCAGCCAAGAATGAGCCCGGATCGCCGATCTACGGCATGCCGATCCTCGAGGTCGACAAATCGGCCGCCGTCGTCGTACTCAAGCGCTCGATGGCGTCGGGCTTCGCCGGAATCGACAACCCGCTGTTCTACGAGCCCAAGACCTCGCTCCTGTTCGGGGACGCCAAGGCCTCTGTGAGCGAGATCACCGCCGAGGTCCAGGCTCTCTAGGTAGAGTCGCTGCGCCCCAAGACCCACAGGAGCGTCCATGGACCAGAACCGGCTGCGTGCGATCCCGTTGTTCTCCTCTCTCTCGGATGCGGAGGCACGCAGGCTCGCGACGTTCGCGACCGAGACGAGCGTCGCCGAAGGTCAGATCCTGATGAAGCAGGGCGACTATTCGACCGAGCTGATCGCGATCGAGGAGGGGCACGCGGACGTCTTGCGCGACGGCAAGAAGCTCGCGTCCGTGGGACCCGGAGATCTGATCGGTGAGATGGGTCTGCTGTCGCGTGAGCTGCGTACCGCGTCGGTGATCGCGACCTCGCCGATGCGGGTCTTCAAGCTGACGCATTGGGAAGTGGCTCGCATGTCCGAGGACACGGTCGACCGGATCAAGGAGATCATCGCGGAGCGCCAGGCGGCCGGCGTCGCGGACCCCGGGGCGCCGCAGCTCTAGGCGCCGGCTCGCCGTAGAGGCGTAGCTCCAGCGCCGCACGCCGCGGACTTGCGTACCCTGGGCTGGTGGTCGCAAGGGCAGATCGGCACCCTCGCCCGCAGCGGGGGTGGTGCTGATGATCGCCCGCGAGCGCGCGATCGCGTCGCTTGCCGGTGAGCATTTCGACGTCGTCGTGATCGGCGGCGGGATCACGGGTGCCGGAGTCGCGCTCGACGCCGCGACACGGGGCTACAGCGTCGCACTGGTGGAGAAGGCCGACTACGCGGCCGGTACGAGCAGCCGCTCGAGCAAGCTGGTCCACGGTGGCCTTCGCTATCTCCAGACCTTCGATCTCGGACTCGTGCGGGAAGCGCTACTCGAGCGCCGCCTGCTGGTAAAGCTCGCCCCGCACCTGGTGCGACCCCTGAAGCTGGTCGTGCCCGCGTTCGAAGGCGACCGGCCAGACCTGCTGACCGGAATCGGCCTGAACATGTACGACGTGATGGCGACGCCCCGGTTGCGCGGCCGGCGCAGCGCCCGCCGAGCGGCAGCCGAGGCGGGCGAGGATCCGGACGGGGACTGGAGCCCTGAGCGCCACCGGGTGATCTCCGGCGAGGAGGTGATCGAGCTCCTGCCGGCGCTGTCGGGGCGCAACCCTACGGGGGGTTATCTGTTCTATGACTGTCAGACCGATGACTCGCGGCTGGTGCTGACGGTGCTCGGCGAGGCCGAGCGGTTCGGCGCGATCTGCGGGAACCGGCTCGAGGTCGTAGAGCTCGTACGAGAGGACGGCCGGGAGTCGGGGGTCAGGGCTCGCGATCTGGAGACCGACTCGGACTTCATCGTCCATGCGGACAACGTCGTGAACGCGACCGGCGTCTGGGCCGACCGCATCCGCCCCGAGGAGCTGCACTCGGAGGCCGACGTGCCGAGGATCCGCCCGAGCCGCGGTACCCACATCACGATCGCTCACGAGGATCTCCCGCTCGTCGCGGGAGCCGTAGTTCCCGCGGCCGGCGGACGCACCATCTTCGCGCTGCCGTGGCTCGGGCGAAGCCTGATCGGCACGACCGACAACGACTACGAGGGCGATATCGATCACGTCAGGCCCTCCGCCGAAGACGTCGGCTACCTGCTGGAGGCAACCAACTCTTTCTTCGGTACGAGCCTCACCGCAGGCGATCTGACCGGCGCCTACGCCGGGGTACGGCCGCTGATCTCGACCGGCGACACGAAGAAGTCGGTGGACATCTCGCGCAAGGCCGAGCTGTACGAGACCTCGAGCGGGATGATCACGATCACCGGAGGCAAGCTCACCACGTGGCGCCGCATGGCCAAGCTCGCAGTCGACCGGCTGGTCGAGCGCGACGGCCGCCAGGCTCCCTGCCGCACCCAGGAGATCCCCCTCGGGCTCGCGGTCGATCCGGCGAGCTTGCCCGAGGTCGAGGGGGTCCCGGACGAGTCCTACGGCGCGCTCGCGGCCCGCTACGGCCACGCCGCGCACGAAGTGCTGCGGACCGCACGCGAGCGCGGCGAGCTGGCCCAGCCGATCGTCGCGGGCCTGCCCGATCTGCTCGCCGAAGTGCCGTTCGCGGCGCGGTATGAGCAGGCTCGGAGCGTCGGTGACGTGCTTCTGCGCCGCACGCGGCTCGGACTTCTGGCCGCGGGCCAGCTTGGCGCGGCGGACGGCGCCGCGGTCGGGCGGGTGGCACGGACGCTGGGTGGCGAGCTCGGCTGGGACGAGCGGCGGATCTCGCTCGAGTCCGAGCGCTTTCGCGCGGAGGGGGAGCTCGACGGCATCCTCGCGGAGGCGTGACGGTGGCCCTACCTCGGAGGGCCGCGCCGATCGTCCTGCTCTTGCTACTCGCGCTGACCGGGTCCGCGCGGGCGCAGACGCCGGTGTTGGAGCCCTCGGTGACGCTCGACGGTCCGAGTGCCTCGATCCAGGGGCTCTCAGGGATGTCGGTATCGAGGGACGGGACCGGTGGGCTCGTCTACCTCAAGGCGGTCGGCGGCGTCGAGCACGTGTTCGTCAGCGTGCTCACGGGCGGTCAGTTCGCTGCCCCTGTCGAGGTCGACGCGGGGCTCTCGGGGGCATCCTCCCAGCCGGTCATCGCCGCGGGCGACGGGGGTCTGCTGCTGATCGCGTTCATCAACGGGGGGCAGTTGGACGTCGTGTCACGCGCCAGCGCCGCGACAGCGCTCTCGGCGCCGCAGGATCTGTTCAGCGGCGCGTTCAACCCCGCGATTCAGCTATCGATCCACTCCGAGGGGTACCTCGCGTTCACCGCCGTCGACGGGAGCGGCTTCGACGTCCGCGACTTCTACTACTACGGTGGCCAGTGGCAGCTCGAGAGCGGAGCGTTGAACGTCACCCCGGCGGACGACGCCGGTACCGGGGCAGGGGCGCCCAAGGTCGCGGCCGCAGGCGACGGCCAGGCGATCGTCGCGTGGGGCGAGAACGGCCACATCTACGCGCGGCACGTCTGGTACGCGATGACGAGCTACGAGGTCGAGCAGGCCGACGTCCCCTCGATGGACGGCTTCAACGAGGTCACCTCCGATTCACCGGCCGTCGGGGTGGGCGACAACTCCTCATACACCGGCGTGGCCTTCCACGAGGAGTTCACCAACGGCTCGCAGACGATCTCGCGGGTACTCGTGAACCGGCTGGTCGGCTCGATGTTCGTCGGCGTCGACGAGGCGGACGGCCAGTCGTTCGCGAGCGGCCCAGGCGCGACGGCGCCGGGAATCGCGATGATGCAGTTCGGCACCGGCTTCGTCACCTCCGAGCTCCAGGGATCCAACCAGGTGTGGGCGACCGTGCTCGGACCGAACGCAACTCCCGGCGCGGCTCAGCGCATTGACAGCCTCGGGGGCACGAGCGCGCCCGATCCCGCGCCGGCGATCGCCGGCGATTACTCCGGGCTGATCGCCTGGCAGAACGACCCCGGTCTGATCGGTGTCCCCGACATCCGCGCGCGCTTCTACTCGAGTGCGACGTTCGGACCTGAGCTGGTCGCGTCGAACCCGTCACTCGGTCCAACCAACGCCGCGGAGGGGCTGTTCGCCGCCGGCGATCACGCCGGCGACGTCGCGATCGCCTACGTGCAGGGAACCGGCCCGACCACGACGATCGAGGTGTCCCAGCTCGTCTTCCCGCCCGGCTCCTTCGGCGCCTCGGGGCCCTACTACCAAACGACGACGAGGCCCGTGCTCACCTGGTCTGCTCCCCGCGAGCTGTGGGGGCCCCTGTACTACATCGTGTCGATCGACGGGGTCGCGGCGGGAGCGACCTCGGGCACCTCCTTCACCGCCCCGGTACCGCTGTCGCAAGGTCTGCACGGGTTCCAGGTGACAGCGATCAACACGCGCAATCTCAGCTCGTCGATGTCGCCGGCGGGCTTCTTCGTGGACAGCATCCGTCCGCTGGCGCAGTTCACGCTGACCGGTGGCGAGCGCGTACGCGCCTCGCTGCACCTGCGCGTTCGCTACACCGACGCGCCGACGGGGCTTCCGTCCGCGGAAGCCTCGGGGGTGTCGAAGGTGGTCGTCAAGTGGGGTGACGGGACGAGCCAGCGAATCAGGCACCGGAAGGCGATCCATCGCTACGCTCAGGCCCGCCATTACCTGTTGAAGATCACGATCACCGACCGCGCCGGCAACCAGACCGTCCTCACCAGGCGGCTCCGGATCGCCAAGCCGTGAGTGCGCCGCCGCGAACCCTCGCGGCGGCGGGCCGCCGGCTCGAGCTCGGCGATCGGCCGCTGCTGATGGGCATCGTCAACGCGACGCCCGACTCGTTCTCCGACACGGGCGAGATCCGTACGCTCGAGCAACGGGTCGAGCTGGCGCGATCGATGGTGGCGTCGGGGGCGGACATGATCGACATCGGTGGCGAGTCCGGTGTGACCAACCGCCCGCCGGTCGACCCGGCGGAGGAGATCGAGCGGGTTGTACCCCTGATCGAGCGGGTCACCAGCGAGCTGGGCGTGCTCGTGTCGGTGGATACCTATAAGCCAAGCGTGGCACGGGCAGCCGTCGCGGCCGGCGCCTGCATGGTGAACGACGTCAGCGGCCTGCTCGACCCCGGTCTCGCTGACGTGTGCGCGCAGACCGGCGCGGCGCTCGTACTGATGCACACTCGCGCGGCGCCGAAGCAGAAGCTGCTCGATCCGTCCTACGACGGCCGCATCGTCGAGGATGTGCTGACGTTTCTGCAGGAGCGGATCGAGCTCGCGGGAGAGCGGGGAGTCGCGTTCGAGCAGCTCCTCGTCGACCCGGGCCCAGACTTCGCGAAGACGCCTTCCCAGACCGTCGAGACGCTGCGCTGCCTCGCCCGGCTGCACGAGCTCGGGCGCCCGATCCTGCTCGCCGTCTCGCGCAAGGACTTCATCGGTGCGGTCACCCGCAGGGCGCCGCGTCAGCGCCTCGCGGGGACGCTCGCCGCGATCGCCCACGGCGTCGACGCGGGCGCCCACATCCTCCGCGTCCACGATGTCGCGCAGGCCGCCGACTTCCTCTCCGTGCGCGCCGTGCTCGAAGGCACGCGCGAGCTCGACCCCGAGCTTCGCCTGACCGATGAGCTGCGCTGGGAGCAGGGCTGACCAGCGGACGCGTTCCCGACTGGGAGCTGGGCTAGCCGATCGGGCGGGCAGCGGCGAACAGGTGGATCCCCTCGTACGCGCCCACGAGCGCCCCCGCCTGCTGGCGTGCGAACCGTAGCGGTGCGTCGCGAGGGTTGGTGACCGACAGCATCGATCGCTGCGTGATCACGCGGTCCGTGGTGAAGCCGTTGAGCTCGAAGAAACGGAGCAGCGCCTGGCGATCCCAGAAGTTGAGGTGAACCGGCGGCAGCGATGCCGGACCTCGGACCTCCGGCCACGGCACCTTCGCGCCCTCGTTCGGAACCGAGCAGGCGAGCACCCCGTGTGGGTGCAGCAGCCGGCGCGCCTTGTCAAGGAAGCTCCTCGGATCGGCCAAGTGCTCGAGCACCTCCCAGGCGACGATCGCCCCGTACGCCCCAGCGTCGAACTCGAGCTCGTCGAAGCTGCCTATCCGCACCGGCACGCCGTGAAGGTCCTGGGACGCGTGGATCGCCGACTCTGACAGGTCGATCCCCTCCACCTGCCAGCCGCGCGCCTTCGCGTGTACGAGGAAGGTGCCGACCCCACACCCGACCTCGAGCAGGCGTTCGGCCGGCCTCGGACGGTACCGATTGAGGAAGGTCAAGCGCCGGTACAGGCCGGGTCCATCCGGCTTGCTGGTTCCGAGCCGCCGCGCCTCATCCAGGTGCCTTTGATAGACGTCGCCTTCGTGATAGAGACGGTCGTAGAGCTCCTTTAGCTGTTCGTGGCTCGGAGCCTCGACCGTGAACCGCAGGCCGCACCGCCGGCAGCAGGCGAGTGCCCAGCCGTTGAGAGCGCCATCCGGCGCGACTCCCGCCTCGCCGCACCCCGGACAGGGCCGGATAGCGTCGCTCGATCTCGCTTCCACGTCCAACCTCCTGTCGGCGCCACAGTACTCGATCGGCGTACCGCCGAACCGGCCGGATCGCCCGTCTGCCCTCCTCGCTAGGGTGTCATACACGAATCGCCGGCCGCTGGCTCAACGCGGTCGGAGCCCACCGATCAACAAGGAGTTACACGATGTCCGTACTCGACCGCACAGCGCTAGACGACAGTCCGCTCGCCGATCTGCATGCGATCGCCTCGGAGCTGTCGATTGACGGCTACCGCCGCCTCCGGCGCGCCGACCTGATCGACTCGATCGTCGCCCATCAGGGTGGCGAGGTTGCCCCGAAGGCCGCGGACGCGGATGCGGACGCGGACGCGGATAAGCCCGCGCCTGCGAAGTCCTCAACGGCTGCGGATCCGTCCGCGCCCGAGGACGAGCAGGAGGAGCCGGCGGCCCCCGCGCGCCGTCGCCGCGGCCGCCGCGGCGGGCGTGGCCGCGCGGAGCCCCGCGAGGACGCGGAGTCGGCCGGCGCGGAGCCTGACGCCGGCGAGGCGCCGGACGCCGGCGAGGCGCTCACCTCGCCCGAGCCGGCGCCGGCGCCGGCGGCCGAGGAGGCCGAGCCGACCGGAGCGGCGACTGTCGAGGGCGTGGTCGAGCTGCTGGCTAA
>Ga0302325_10003119_pt1 | contig 39452 bp, 38 predicted proteins | sample Palsa_T0_2_FD_201948 | JGI IMG/M metagenome (GOLD analysis project Ga0302325, IMG submission 201948) | Peat permafrost microbial communities from Stordalen Mire near Abisko, Sweden - Palsa_T0_2 | ecosystem: Environmental > Terrestrial > Soil > Palsa > Peat permafrost | place: Sweden: Abisko...
ATCGCTCGGCGATTTCGTGGTTGGCCATGCCATCGGCCGCATGGAGGATCATCCTGGCTCTTTGAACCTGAAAATACGGCAACGTATATTTTGCTGCACGTCTGCGCAATTCCGCTTCCTCGGCAGAGGAGAGCCTGATTGAATAGGGGCTTGGTCTTGGCATCAGCAGGCACCTTAACAAATACGATGCCAACGCTGAGATCGAGAATTCAAGCATCACTATACGTTAGTGTATTTATGGTAATAAGCACTTAGTTTAGGCGATTAGTTTAGTTTAGGCCGCGATGCGGCTGTGCTCCCGGCAGATCTCCAGGATTTCAGCCGCCAGTTCGAGCCACTCCTCCAGTTGGTTCGGCTTGGCTCTGTACAGGCGCACACCCAGTCGGCGAACCTCCTGCTCATCGCTCGGACTCGCCAACGTCGTCAGCGCTACCACGTTTAGGTGAGCTAGGACGGGCTCTTTCCGGAGCGCCTTGAGCACGTCTGCTCCACTATGCTTGGGCAGATGCAGGTCGAGCACGATCACACACGGTTCTTCTTGATCTCCGGCCCTTTGGAGACTAATGAATTCAATAGCCTCCTGGCCGTCGCGGAGGATTTCCAGGACGTACGGCTCATGGTGCTTGTTTAGAGCCTGGCGCAGAAGGAAAACATCTCCGGGATTGTCTTCGATAACGAGAATTTTGGCTGGACTCGGCTGCGCTGCGATCAAATTCTTCTTCCCTCCCTGGTTTTTCACCTAACGGCTAACGCCCGGAAGTGTGATGCGAACAGGCCGCAGGCGGTTACACTCTCGTGAGATTTGGTTTGACCGGGTTAATCCAGCCCGTGAAAGCGCCCGTAAAGGTTGCCTGGGCCCCCCGTGCCGTATATACCTTGACAAGCATATGCTCTGTGGAGTATATCAAGAGAGTGGAATCTGTATTCGAAATCATTGCGGAGCCGAACCGCCGAGCGATATTGAGCCTCCTGGTCTCGTCTCAACAGTCGGTCGGAGAAATCGAGCGCCAGCTTCGGATGCCGCAGCCGACCGTGTCCAAGCACCTGCGAGTGCTGCGCGACGCCGGTTTCGTGGAATCCACGGTGGACGCACAGCGCCGTCTCTACCGGCTGAAACCTCAACCACTTCAGGAGGTGGATGCCTGGCTGGCTCCCTTCCGCCGGTTCTGGTCCGCTCACGTGGATGCTCTCGAGCGCCACCTCGACCGTATGGATCGACCAACATCAACGAAAAGGAAGACACGAAAGAGAACGAAATGAAAATCAAATTGACCAGCCTATACGTGGACGACCAAGACAAAGCCCTGCGCTTCTATACGGAGGTACTCGGCTTTGCCAAGAAAGCCGATTTCAGTAACGGCCCATTTCGCTGGCTGACCGTGGCCTCGTCCGAAGAGCCGGACGGCACTGAGCTGCAACTGGCGCGGAACGACAACCCCGCGGCCAAAGCGTATCAGCAGGCGATCTTTCAACAGGGCCAGCCCGCGGCCATGTTCTACACCGATGACGTCAAGGGCGACTACGAGCGGATCAAGGCCCGCGGCGTCCAGTTCACGATGCCGCCCACCAACGTGACCGCCTCGACCATTGCGATTCTGAACGACACCTGCGGTAATCTCATTCAGCTCATCCAGCTGGCTCGCTACTCACGCTGAGGAGAAGAAGATGACCGATCGCGAGCGGTACACACCGGGTCCGGCCAGCGGCGCGGAGGTGCGGAAGGGCGGAGAGAAGTGGACACTCATTCTTGTGAGAGAACTGCGCCACTCGCCGGAAAAAGTCTGGCAGGCGCTAACCGACCCGGCGCATCTGCGCGAGTGGGCTCCCTTTGAGGTCTCCGCGAGCCTGGGTACGGTTGGAACGGTGAAGCTCACCTGGGTGGGAACGCCCACGCCGCTCGAAACAACCGTGACGCGAGCCTACGCTCCCGAGGTGCTGGAGTACGGCGATATCCGGTGGGAACTCGAAGCCGTCGGTGGCGGCACGCGTCTGACGCTGTGGCACAACATCGACCGCCGCTTCATCTCGTGGGGCGCCGCGAGCTGGCACATTAGTCTCGATACTCTGGATCGCCTCCTCAGCGGAACTCCCATCGGCCGCATCGTCGGTGGCGAGGCGATGAAGTTCGAAGGCTGGCAGCGGCTGAACGCGGAGTACGCCAAGCAGTTCGGTATTGAAACGCCCAGATGGCCGCCTCAAGCGGCTCAAAAGTCGTGAATGGAGGACAAATTAATCATGAAAGATGCCATCCAACGTTTGATTGTTCGCTGGATTCACATCGTCTTTAGCATTCCGATACTCGGCTATATTTATAGTCCGTTTGAAGAAATTCCAAAGTACGCTGCCCGTGTTCGTTTTGTCGTCGTTCCTGTAATGCTCCTTTCGGGATTTTGGATGTGGAAAGGCCATGTCCTTCGACGGCTTATTTCGAAGAGATCGGCCAAACAAAACGCCGCATGCGCGTCGTGAATCGGCTGGGGGCTGTGAATTGGGCGAACTTGCGACAGCAACAGTCGACTGCCTGGGGTGGCTTTACTAGTACTATTCAGTTTGCTTTGTTTGAGATTCTCTCATAGACTGTTTACTTAACTAGTAGACTATTCGGAGGTTGAGAAGATGGAGCAGGGGTCTCAGGCATTCACTACGTCACCCTCGGTTGTCGCCAAATTCGACACATCGTTCGTAAGGCTCAAATCGAAGCTTGGGACCTGGATTGACGACGCGCTCCGAGCGCCCAGCGTTGAGACGGGGCTAAACGTGCTCTGCCAGAAACTAGAGCAGGCGATGTCGCAAGGAATCATCTCGCTTCCCGATCGCTTCCGTGCCGTCCAACCGGATCGCTATGCACGGCGTCTGCTCTACGACGACCCTGGGACCGGGGTTTCCGTGCTGGCGATGGTTTGGGCGCCGGGCCAAAGTACGGCGCTGCACGATCATTCCGGGCGGTGGGGTGTGGAGGCAGTGCTCGCCGGAGAAATTGAAACCGTGCCGTTCGAACTGATCGGGAAACAGAACGCAAAATATTTCTTCGAAGCACGGCCGGCTGAGCGTTTGCCGGCGGGGTCGACCAGCTACCTGATCCCGCCCTTCGAACACCACATCACGCGCAACGTGTCCCAGCAAGTTGCGATCACGCTGAATATCTATGGCGGAGAGATACCGGCGTGCAATATCTTTTTACCCACAGGATACGGGCCTTACGTTCGCCAGCGTCGCGCATTGAGTTACAGCGACTGAGGACAACGACTATGACTATCAGCAGGCGTGAACTATTCGCTGGAGCAATCGCGGCCGCGCTTCCGCGCGTTCTCGGCGCAGCCGATCAGGCGGATCCATCGCGTATGATCGTACGGTCGCCCGGGCCGGAAGATCTTGAAATGCCGCTGGACGGCTTCACCGAATGGATCACGCCGATCGACCGATTCTTTGTCCGTTGTCACACCTACACGCCCAAGGTGAACCTGAGCGACTGGAGCCTGAAGATCGACGGCTTAGTCGGACAACCGATGACGCTGACGATGGAGGATCTGAAAAAGCTTCCGCGTGTGGAACTAGTCGGCGTATTGGAGTGTGCCGGCAATGGAAGAAGCTTTTACCGGCCGCGCCTTCCGGGCGCGCAGTGGGCCTTCGGGTCGGTCGGCAATGGGCGTTGGGCGGGAGTGCGTCTTCGGGATGTCTTGCAAAAAGCCGGCATCAAAAGTTCCGCTACGGAGATTTTGTTTGACGGCGCCGATGTCCCGCTGGGGAAGATGCCTGATTTTCAACGCACCATCACAACCGCCAAGGCGCTCCATCCCGATACCTTACTGGCCTACGAAATGAACGGCCAGCCGCTGCCGCTCGAGCATGGATTTCCGTTGCGGGTGATTGCACCCGGATGGGCCGGCGACTCGTGGGTGAAATGGTTGCAGCACATCGAAGTGCTGGATCATGAATTCGAGGGCTTCTGGATGAAGTCGGCTTACCGCCATCCCACCCACCCGGTGGCCCCAGGCACGGCCGTGGATCAGGCGGAGATGGCGCCAGTCACCGATCTCAACGTGAAGTCGGTGATCGCAGTTCCCGCCGGGTGGGCCAAACCAGGGCCCGTACGCGTCCAAGGCACAGCATGGTCTAACACTTCGCCTGTCAGCAAGGTCGACGTTTCCACCGATGGCGGCCAGAGCTGGAAACCGGCCAGGCTAACCGGACGGCAGACCAAGTACGGTTGGCGCATGTGGCACTATGATTGGAAGCCCGCCGAGGGCAAGTACACGCTCCTATCTCGCGCGACGAACATGGCCGGGCAGACGCAGCCGCTCAGCCAGGAATGGAACCCCAATGGCTATCTGTGGAATGTGGCTCAGCCAGTAGCTGTTACGATCTCAGCGCAAACATCGGACGCCGGCGTGGAACCGGCCGCTGCCGAGACGCCTTATCCGGATGGCTACCAGGCCGCCTGCTTCGGTTGCCATGATGAGCACATGACGCAGCAACAACGCCTGACCGGCGCGCAGTGGGATCGCGAGTTGAACAAGATGACGGGATGGGGCGCCCAGGTGAAGGCTCAAGATCGTGAAGCGATTCTGAACTATTTGTCCAACCGGTTTAAGCAATAAGGGTCCGCTCCAGGAGCTCAAGCGAGATTCCCCCGGAAGGCGGTGATTATCGCAGTAAGCCGTGATCGGCGCGCCGATCTAGAACCTGTACAACATTACGTAGACCACCACTCCCGTGACACTGACGTACATCCAAATCGGAAACGTCCAGCGAGCGATGGCGCGATGCCGCTCGACGTCCATCCGCAGGCCGCGCCGTAGCGTGATAATGGCGAGCACGGGCGTGATCACCGCCAGAATGGTGTGCGTGGTCAAGATGGTTAGGTAGAGGTAGCGCAGAAATCCGGTCTTCTGGTAATACACGATACCGGCGTTGAAATGATAGATGAGGTAGCACGCCAGGAACACCACCGACACCGAGAACGCAGTCAGCATCACGCGTTTGTGCGCCTGAATGCGCTTCTTGCGGATCAGCGTGTAGCCGATCGCGAGCAGCACGGCCGCGATGCCGTTCAGCGTGGCGTTCACCGCCGGCAGGGAGTGGACGTCCATCAAAAGCCGTCCATCATGTGTGCTCTGCCGCGAGCGCGTAGATGTCGGAGATCAGCTTGGGAATCGAGGTCGATTCCGAGGTGTCGTAGTAGCGGCGAATCCGGCCCTGGCGATCCACCAGGACGAAGCGCGTGCTGTGTTGCATGCTCGCATCGATGTTGCCGAGCTTGAACGCATCGCGATCCAGCATCTGGAGCGTCGCCACCGGGCCCGTCAGGAAATACCACATCGACTCCGATGCCCCGTGGGTTTTCGCGTAGGCCGCCAGCACCGGCGGCGTGTCTTCGGCCGGATCGACCGTGAATGAGACCAGGCGGACGTCAGGAATTTTCGAAACTGCGTCCTGCACTTCTCGCATCTGCGACGTCATGCGCGGGCACGGTCCGGGACACGTGGTGTAAATGAAGTCGGCCACCCAGATTTTGCCGGCCAGAACCTGGCTGTGGAACGGCTGGCCATCCTGCGCCATCAGGTCGAATTGCGGAACGTCGCCGAACACCTCAAGCGAAGGGGTATGTTTCGAACACGCCACCAGGGCGCAGACGAACGCCAGAAGTACCAACAGCTTCATGCGGGACGGTCGAACAACATCAGGCTGAACAGCACCGGCAGATAAACCACCGACGCCAGCAACAGACGCCGTGCCTGCTGCCGCGTGCGATCCCATCGGATGCGCAGGCCATAATAGACGAACGCCAGGCCGAGCGCCAGCGCACCGTACAAATAAACGTTGCCGGCCATCGCAAAGAACTTCGGCATCAGGCTGATGGGAATCAGCGCGATGGAGTAGAGAAGAATGCGGCGCGCGGTGGACTTGCCATCCGGCTCTACAACCGGCAGCATCCGGATTCCGGCGCGCGCGTAGTCTTCCTTGTACATCCAGGCGATGGCGTAGAAATGCGGGAACTGCCACAGGAAAAGAATCGCGAATAAGACCCACGCATCCCACGTGAGCGTGCCGCTGGCGGCGGCGAACCCGATGAGCGGCGGCATGGCGCCGGGGATGGACCCGATGGTTGTGGAATGCGGCGACCGCTGCTTCAGCGGCGTGTATACGAACAAATAGCAGAGCAGCGTGACGAGTCCCAGCAATGCGGCCAGCGGATTCGCACCGAACCACAGCTCCACGAAACCGGCCACCGAGATCGCGATCGCAAACACCAGCGCTTTGCCGGGAGCCAGACGGCCCGATGGCAGCGGGCGAGCCTGCGTACGTCGCATCTTGCCGTCGGCCACGCGCTCATACCACTGATTCAGCGCCGCGGTTCCCGAAGCGATAAGTCCGGTCCCGATAATGGTGTGGAGAAGGGTCAGCCAGTGCCAGCCAGGAACTCCCCTTTCGGCGCCGAAAAAATATCCGACGCCCGTGCTCATCAGAATGAGCCAGGTGATTCGCGGTTTGGTGAGCGCGATGTAGTCCTTCATCGACGAAGTTGTTTAGCTCTTAAGGTTAGCACACGCGGCTCGCGGTGGGGCAATATTTTTTCCGGTTTAAGCGCAAATCAAGAAAAGGGTGATCGCAACCGAAACCCCGCTAAAAAGATGCTTTTGAACAGGAATTCGTTGCGCTCGAAAATGCGCGCTCCGCGTCAGCGGCTGTGGGATAAAAAGGCAGAAGTTTGGCGACTCCGGTCATTTCCAATATCACGCGCACTTTCTCAGACATGGCGACCAGGGCGAATTCTGAGCCGTGCCGTTGGGTGTGCGCCCAGTGGCTGAGGACGACGCCCAAACCTGCGGAATCGATGTAAGGCACAGCGGCGAAATCGATGATGGTGCTCTTCAAATCGGGCGCGCGCAGGGCGGCTTGAAAGTCGAAGAGCGTCGCCATGGTGAGCGGGCCGGTGAGGGTGAGGATGGTGACGCCGTTTGCGGAGCCGGGGGTCCGCTCGATTTGGAGTTGGTCCATGGGAAGCATTCTATACCGCAAGCATTACAGTGGCGTTACAGACCAGTCTAGCGTAGTGAAGAGCTCAGGGTGCCCAGCATACTTCACGAACCGTGCGTGCGCCGGTATTCCTGCACATGCAGTTCTTCCCGGATGGTCATGCGCGATTCCTCTGTTTGCATCACACCCGCCGGCGGCCCTCTCACTTGCGGCCAAACGGCCAATGGCGATCGGGGCGTAGGAGCGTCGCAGCCGCTCGCCGGGCAGTCGATCTTACTGCCTAGTCCACTTCTCCAGCCCAAAGATCTGGCGCATCGCTTCCACCGCATCCTTCTGGGTCCAGGCAGTCTTCGGATCCCGTCCCGTCGAGGTGAAATAAGCCTGCATGAACTTCGCGCCCAGCACCGCATTGACTCCCGGCTGCATGATCCCGTCTGAGAAATCGCCGGAGATCCCCAGGCTCGGGCCCAGCGTCTCCAGGAGCCCGGCATAGGGACGCCCGCGTACTATCAGATTGCCATTGAAATCGACGAAGGGGTCCTGCTCAAGAATGCTCGCAAGCTGCGCGGTGGTGAGGAGCGGCACATTCAAGTGGAAAGCCGAATTCGCGGTTTTGAGGAAAGCGTTCGCGACTATCGCATGGCCGATGTTCGAAGGATGCACGCCGTCCAGGCTGAACATGCCGCCGTTATAGCGCGTGGTGAGCGTGATGCTGCCAAAGGGGATTCCATTCGTATGCACATAGTCGAGCAGCGAATTGATGTCCGCTACGGGCATTTTTACCGCGGCTGCTTCCTGGGCGATGATCTGGTTGTATTGTTGGATCGCGCTTTCGATGGTCTGCACCTCGCTTGCATCCAGTACCCAACTCGGGTCTTCCAACAGCGCGCTACCGGCCAGGCCCAGCTTCACAAGCAGCATGGCCGGGAGGCTGGTGTAGCTTCCGCTGGGAAGCCCGTAGTCTTGACCCAGGAACAGAGTGAGGTCGTCGTTGTTAAAGAGAAATCCGATGTCGGTGACGTTCGGGACGTTGGCGAAAACCACTTGCGTTTTCCAACTCGTGAGGCTCTGCACGATCTGGCGATAGTTCGCCCGGAAAACCGCCACGGGCGTCAACTGCGACGCATCCAGTTTATCGAACGCCAGTACCGCGCTTAGCGCGTCGTTGCTCCCGATCCAGCAAGTCATGAAAGACGCCTGCAACGATTCGGCGATCTGCACCTGGGTGCCGGTACGCGGCGACAGCACCAGGTCCGTTTCGTTAGCGATGGGGGTCCCGGCGGACTGAGTCAGAATCGAGGTCGTGTCCGCCCCGGAAACAGCCAGGTCGAAGGTTTCGACCGTGGGATCGATGCGGGTCCGGCCAGTCACACTCCCAACAGTCGTTGTTGGACCATCCTGAATGAGGGGAAGAGGGAAATTGACGCCTAGCTGCGTCGCGATGCGGTTAACGTAACTGAACGGCTGGCTGCGATAGGAGGCATCGGCGGATTGCACGCCCTCTCCCAGGCTGTCTCCGAGCGCGACATACCCAGGCGGTTGCGCCCAAGCCAGCGACGCCAGCCCGAGTGTGACAACAAGTCTCTTCAGCATTCGACCTCCTTAAGCAACCGCTCGATTTTATCACGCTGTCTCGCTACAGTTGAAGTGCGCGAACGCGCTCCCACATGGCCAATCACCTCATCAGCGAAAAGAGTCCCTACCTGCAGCAGCACGCCCACAATCCGGTGGACTGGTATCCGTGGGGCGAGGCGGCGTTTGAAAAGTCGCGCGTCGAAGACAAGCCCATCTTCTTATCAGTCGGGTATTCCACTTGCCACTGGTGCCACGTCATGGAGCGCGAGTCGTTCGAGCGCGAAGAGCTGGCGGCGATCCTGAATCGCTGGTTCGTGCCGGTGAAGGTGGATCGCGAAGAACGCCCGGATGTGGACCGGATTTACATGACCTTCGTGCAGGCGTCCACGGGCGGCGGCGGCTGGCCGATGTCGGTGTTCCTGACGCCGGAGCTGAAGCCGTTCTTCGGCGGCACGTATTTTCCGCCCGACAATCGTTATGGCCGGCCGGGGTTCGGCGCAATTTTGGAGCGCATCGCCGAAGCGTGGCGAAATGAGCGCGGGCGCATTGTGCAATCGAGCGGCGATGTAATCGCGCAACTGGCGCAATATGCCGGCGCGTCTGGGCCATCCATCGGAATTCCGGATAAGACCGTCCTCGATTCCGCGTTCCAGCAGTTCCGCCGCATGTATGATTCCGCGCATGGTGGATTCGGAAGCGCGCCGAAGTTTCCGCGGCCGGTAGTCTTCAATTTTCTGCTGCGTTATTACGCGGGATCGCCCAGCCACAAGACCAGCCAGGAAGCACTCGATATGACGCTCGATAGTCTGCGCGCCATGGCCAACGGCGGCGTGCACGATCAACTGGGCGGCGGGTTTCATCGCTACTCGGTGGACGAGCGCTGGTTTGTTCCGCATTTCGAAAAGATGCTTTACGATCAGGCGCAGCTTGCCATTTCGTACCTGGAAGCGTTTCAAATCACGCACGATCCGTTTTACGCCAAGATCGCGCGAAGCACGCTCGATTACGTGTTGCACGACATGACCCATACGGAAGGCGGTTTTTATTCGGCGGAGGATGCCGATAGCGTGATCGATCCAGATAATCCGAAGGAAAAAGGCGAGGGCGCGTTCTATATTTGGACCGCGGAGGAGCTGCAACAGGCGCTCGGCGAAGCGCAATATAAACAATTCGCGTCGATTTATGGCATTCAGGCGAACGGAAATGTTCCCGACGATCCGCATGGCGAGTTCACCGGCAAAAACCTTTTGTATTTACGCGAGCCACTGGACGACGCAAGCGAAGCCCAATTGCAATCGGCTAAATCGGCGTTGCTGGCTATCCGATCGCAGCGCGTCCGGCCGCATCTGGACGACAAGATCCTGACCGCGTGGAACGGCCTGATGATTTCGGCCTTCGCCAAAGGCGCGCAGGTCCTGGGTGACATTGGATATGCCGAAGCGCGGTATCTGGAGGCGGCGCAACGGGCGGCGAGTTTTATTCTGACGCGGATGTACGACGCGAAGTCGGGTACGTTGCTGCGCCGCTATCGCGATGGCGATGCTGCAATCCCCGGATTTCTGGACGACTATGCTTTCTTCATTGGAGCTCTGCTGGACCTGTACGAAGCCGATTTCGACCCGCGCCACATCGAGACTGCCATCCAACTTGCCGGCAAAATGCGCGAGTTGTTCGAGGACACCAGCGGCGGCGCGTTCTTCAGTACGGCCTCGGGCGATTACAATCTGGTGCTGCGCATGAAGGACGATTACGACGGCGCGGAGCCATCGGGAAACGGGGTGGCGCTGGTGGATCTGCTCCGGTTGGCGCATTTCACCGGGCGCGCGGAGTTTAGCGAAGCTGCTGAGCGAACGCTCCGAGCGCTGGGGTCGAAGATTGTTCAGCAGGCTGTCGCGGCGCCGCAGATGCTGGTGGGGCTTGATTATTATCTGGCGGCTCGCCGGGAAGTGGTAATCGCCGGGCCTCCTGAAACATTCCTACGCCAAGTTCGCGCCCGATTCCTGCCGCACACCATCACGCTGCTCTCAGACGCCTCGTTCTTTCCCGGAGCCTCTAGTATGCGAACGATCGACGACAAACCCACCGCGTACGTGTGTCAAAACTATACCTGCCAGCTGCCAACAAGCCAATTAGCCGGCTTCGACGAGTTGCTACAATAGATCGAAATTCAAACAAACACTTTGAGGAGAATTCATGGAGCGACCTGGAGCTACGACGATGAGAGGAAATCCGCTGACGCTGTTAGGGCCGGAGTTGAAGGCCGGCGACAAGGCACCGGATTTCAGCGCGGTGACTGACGGGCTCCAGCCCGTGAATCTTGCGGGCACCGGAAAGGCCGTGCGCATTTTCAGTGTGGTGCCGTCGCTCGACACGCCGGTGTGCGACGCGCAGACCAAGCGCTTCAACGAAGAAGTCGCCAAGCTGCCGGGTGTCGAGATCTTCACCATCAGCATGGACCTGCCGTTTGCGCAGAAGCGCTGGTGCGGCAATTTCGGAATCGACAAGATCAAGATGCTGTCCGATCATCGTTCCGGTTCGTTTGGCGAGCATTATGGGACGCTGATCAAAGACATGCGGATTGAGAGTCGCGCGATTTTCGTGCTGGACAAAGACGACACCATCAAGCACGTGGAGTACGTCAAGGAAGTGGCCGATCATCCCAACTACGAAACAGCGCTGGCGGCGGCGCGGTCGCTGGCCAAGTAAGTTAAAGCTCCAGAGCTTCGCCAAGCGCGAGCAGCAGATTTTCCTCAAACGGACGCGCGATCATTTGCAGCCCGATGGGCAGCCCCTCCGGCGAATCGCCGCATGGAATCGACAGAGCCGGGAAGCCGAGCACGTTGACGCCGCGGACGAATCGCGTGGCGAGAAATCGTATGTTGTGCTGAACGCCGTCGAGCGCGATCTCGCTCTGTCCGATACGCGGCGCGGTGATCGGCGTCGCGGGCGTGAACAGACAATCGATGTCCCGGAACACCTGGTGAAACTGAGCTACAAACAGCTTGCGCTGCCGCTGCGCATTCACGTAATCCATGGCCGGGATCAGCGAGCCTTGGTCGAGCAGCGCCAGCACGTCCGCTCCGAAATCGCCCCGGCGTCCCGACTGAGGATGGATGTGCGCCTGATGCACCGCTGCGGCTTCCGATAGCAGAATCACCAGGCCAGCCGTGTTGAGCGCTTCGATGTCCGGAACGCGGACGGGAGTTACCGGGACGCCGAGCTTTTCTGCGCGCCGGGCTGCCTGCTGGACTGCGGCCTTCACCTCCGGCGTCACCGAATCAAAGTAGAAGTTTTCCGGCAGCCCTACTCGGATTTCTTGCAATGCTCCGGGCGCCGGTTTGCGCCGCGCAACATCAGACATGGCGTCCAGCGCGATTCGCACGTCGCCGACGGTGCGCGCGAGCGGCCCCACGTGGTCCAGGCTCAGGCCGAGTGGCTGCACACCGCGCCGGTCAATTAACCCATAGGTGGGTTTTAGCCCGGCCACGCCGCAGAAGGACGCGGGGACGCGAATGGAACCGCCGGTGTCGGTGCCCGTCGCAACGAACGCCATCCCGGTTGCAACCGCCACGCCCGATCCGCCGCTCGATCCGCCCGGCGAATGCTCAGGATTGCGCGGGTTTCGAATGGTCCCAAAATGCGGGTTGTCGGATGTGATGCCGTACGCCAGCTCGTGCAATCCCGCTTTTCCCGCCATCACCGCGCCCGCCTCGGCCAGCTTTTCGACGGCTGCGGCGTCGCGATCGGGCACAAAATCGGCGAAGATCCTCGATCCGGATGTCGTGCGCACGCCCTTGGTCCACATCAGATCCTTGTGCGCGATCGGAATGCCGTGCAGCGGACCGCGGTCGATTCCCTGCCCCAGTTCGCGATCCAGCTCGCGCGCGCGAGCCAGCGCCGTATCGTCCGTCACAGTGATGAAGGCGTTCAGAACTGGATTCAGCTTGGCGATCTGATCCAGACATTGCTGGGTCAGTTCGACTGAGGAGACCTGGCGCGATCGCAGCGCTTGAGCGGCTTCGGCAATCGTCATTTTGGCTGCTCGGCGTCAGGCTGGAACGTGAGAGCCGAATCGGAGTCAGGCGGCAGCCGCCCGGTCTCGCGACGTAAAGCATCCAAGAACTGGTCCACCCTGGCCTGGGCGGGTTCCAACTGATCGGCGGGAAGTTCTGATTTCACTTTCCTAGCGTACGACGTGGCGCGGGCACTCAATAATCCTTGACAGGATAGTTTACGTTTTGTAAACTAAAAGATGAGGGTCATCAGCAGACCTGCAATTCTCAAGTTCGCTCGGAAGCACTCCGATGCGCTGGTGCCTCTGATGAATTGGCACCGCATTACCAAGCGGGCCGAGTGGGACTCATTGGCCGAGGTGAAGCTTGACTTCGCTCATGCTGATGTCGTGGGTCGCAGGGCCGTATTCAATATTCATGGGAACGATTACAGGCTGGTCGCACGGGTCAACTACAAAACGAAGCGTGTGTTTATCCTCTACATTCTCACCCACGCCGAGTACAGTAAGGGAGGTTGGAAACGATGAGCACAACGGTTGCGATTAGGGATTCTGCATATGCCGAGTTGTTGGCCAAGACCCTCCCCCGGCCAATTCGCTCCGATGCCGAACACGCGCGTATCACCCAAACGTTACTCGCGCTCGACGAACGCGAGGATCCGTCACCAGAGGAGGAGGCGCTAGCCGAAGTGCTGACGCTGCTGATCGAGGATTACGAAGAGAAGGTTCATCCTTTGCCCAGCGTTTCGCCCAACGAATCGCTGAACTCGCTGATGGAAGAGCGTGGACTAAAGCATAAGGACATTTGGCCGGTTCTTGGCAACAAGGGCGTCGCCACCGAGGTTCTGAGCGGCAGGCGCTCCATCAGTAAGGCACAAGCGAAGCGTCTCACTGAATTCTTTCGCGTGCCCATCGATCTGTTCATCTGAGGCCCCCAGCCGCAAATGAGCGCGCAGACGACATATAGGGTTTGACCCTCCCCGGCCTAACCCTTCCCCCTCAAACTGCCGATATCTTAACCGGCAATCGCTTTATGTCAGAAGTGTCCGAACGCCGCAAAAAGCCCCGCCAGAAGCACGAACGCCCCGGCGAACCCGCCTGGGTGGTGCTACACAACGTTACTGGATCGGCCGGTGAAGTGCGCGCCGGGGTGGTTGACACCAGCGAGCTGGGCATCCGGATAGAGACGGACTGCCGGCTAGAACTCAACGCGATCCTGACCGTGGACGGGCAGCTCGGGCAGCCCGGTCCCAACGGCCAGGTGCGCGCCCGTGTCATCGACTGTCAACCGTTCCAAGGCGCGTTTCGAACCGGTCTTAAATATGAAGCCGCATTTGAAAACGGGAACGGGGCCGCCGCCCCCGCTTCCACCGAAGCGGTTCCCGATTACTACGAACTGCTACAGATCAGTCCGAACGCCGATCCGGACATGATTCATCGCGTGTACCGGTTGCTGGCCCAGCGCTACCACCCCGACAACGGAACCACGGGCGACGAAAAGGAATTCAGGGCCATCACCGACGCGTACAAGATTTTGAGCGATCCGGAAAAACGCGCGGGCTACGATGTCAATTTGCATTCCTATCGCCAGGTTCGATGGCGCATTTTCGATCAGCGCCAGGCGTCCATCGGCAAGCTGGCCGAAAAATCCAAGCGCAAGGGCATCGTCGACCTGCTCTACACCAAGCGCTGCAATGAGCCCGAAAAGCCCACCCTGAACTTGCACGAACTGGAGGATCTGCTCGGTTGCCCGCGCGAACATCTCGAATTCAGCCTCTGGTACCTGAAGGAAAACGGTTTGGTGACGCGCATGGATAACGGCCGTTTTGCAGTAACCGCCAAGGGCGTCGACTGGTCCGAACAGGAAGAAGTGGCCGAGCGTTTGCGCTCGGACCGCCTGCTCCCGGCATCGCCCGGCGTAGAACCCAACCTGCGCTAGGGCAGCCCTTTGTTCCGCGCAACGTGGTCTTTTCCGGGCGGCACGGTACAATGACAACAATGGTTGCGGCCCCGGTGACGCTTTCCAAGCTCAATGAGTTGGAGGTGTCGCTCAACTCGGCGATCCGGGGAAAGCCGGAAGTGGTGCGGCTTTCGATGGTCTCTTTGCTGGCTCGCGGCCACCTGCTGATCGAGGACGTTCCCGGAGTCGGCAAAACCACGCTGGCGCAGGCTCTGGCGCGCTCTGTGCATTGCAGCTTTCATCGCCTGCAGTTCACCAGCGACATGCTGCCCAGCGACGTCCTGGGTGTCACCATCTATAACGCGCAGAGCCAGGAGTTCCAGTTCAAACCCGGCCCGGTTTTTACGAATTTCCTTTTGGCGGACGAAATCAACCGTGCCACGCCCAAAACGCAGTCGGCGCTGCTGGAAGCGATGAACGAGGTGCAGGTCACTATCGAAGGCCATTCGCATGCGCTCGAACAGCCGTTCATGGTGGTGGCCACGCAGAATCCAGTGGAGCATCACGGAACTTATCCGCTGCCGGAGAGCCAGCTCGACCGCTTTCTGATGCGCATCCGCATCGGCTATCCCGAACGCGATGCGGAACGCGAGATCGTGCGGGGGCCGGAGGGCCTTCGGTCGGAGAACCTGGGACCGGTGCTCTCCTCCGCCGAGCTGTTGCGCTTGCAAGAGCAGGCCGGGCAGGTGACCGTTGACGACAGCCTGGTGGACTATATGCTGGCAATCGTGGAGAAGACCCGCAACCATGAATCGTTGGCCTTGGGCGTGAGCCCGCGCGGGTCGCAAGCCTTGTATCGCGCGGCGCAGGCGCTGGCGCTGGTGGAGGGTCGCGACTACGTGATCCCGGACGACATCAAACGCCTGGTGGTCCCCGTATTCGCGCACCGCATCGCGATCAACGCCCGCACATCGCTCTCGCAGCGCAGCACGGAGCTGAGTGAACGGACGCTGCAGGAGATCATGACGCTGGTCGAGGTCCCTTTGTAGACATGTGGCGTACGCACTCTTGCGTGCGAATCCAAACTCATGAAAACTGCAATCATCGGCCTGCCCATGGTAGGCAAGACATCCTTGTTCACCATCCTCACTGGCGTGCATGAAGCCACGCGCGTGGGAGTGATGGAAGCGCGCGTGGGCATCACCAAGGTGCCGGATGCCAGGCTGGATGCGCTCGCGAAAATCTTCGAGCCGCCCAAAATCACGCAAGCCACGGTTGAATATCTCGATTTCCCCGCCGTCTCGAAAGAAGCTTTGCGCGATCCGAGCTATCTGGCCAGTATGCGCGTAGCGGACGCGTTAGCCCACGTCCTGCGGCTCTTTCAGAGCGACACCGTGCCGCACGAAAAAGGATCGGTGGACCCGGTGAGGGACCTGGAAGACCTAGAGATTGAGCTGATCCTGAGCGATTTGGTAGTTGTCGAAAAGCGCATGGAGCGCCTCGAAAAAGAGCGCAAGAAGATCAAGAGCACGGAGCATGATCGCGAATTCGCGCTGCTCGAACGCTGCCAAGCCACGCTCGATCAAAACGTCGCGCTGCGCACCCTGGAGCTGACGCCCGACGACGAAAAGCTGATACGCGGATTTCAGTTCCTTTCCCAAAAGCCGATGCTTTTCGTCCTGAATATCGGCGAAGAAGATGCCGGACGGTTGCACCAGATCGAAGAAGAATATCGCAAGGGGCCGCTGGCGGGCCGCACCAACACCGCCGTCACCGCCATCTGCGGCAAGATCGAGGCGGAGCTGGCCGAGCTCTCGCCCGAAGAGGCGCGCGAATATCTGACCAGCTACGGACTCAAAGATTCAGCGCTCGATCGGCTGATTTCGGCGACCTATGCCTTGCTCGGTCTGATGTCGTTCCTGACCGCCGGCGAGACCGAAGTCCGGGCCTGGACCATACCAATGCACAGCCGGGCGCAAGAGGCCGCGGGAGCCATTCACAGCGATTTCGAGAAAAAATTCATTCGCGCCGAAGTGGTGAACTGGCAGACGCTGATCGACCACGGAGGCTATCCCGGCGTGCGCGAGAAAGGCCTGCTGCGCCTGGAAGGCAAGGAATACATCGTCAAGGACGGTGACGTGCTTGTAATCCGGCACGGGTAGCTCGAATCTCGCCTTTAGGGTTTGCGGTGAGGTGTATAGTTCGGCCGTTGCGACCAAACCAACGCGATGGAGGCCGCCATCAGACAGCCCCACGCGAACCAATCGCCGTAATTGGTGTAAAACGTCGTGCCGCTGCGAAAGGCAAAATGCATGTGTTCCACCAGCTCCCGATCGGGCGGTAGCCGCTCGTCAATCCGACCTGATGCATCCATCACGGCGGTAATTCCGTCGTTCGTCGACCGGATCAGCCAGCGGCTGTTTTCCACCGCGCGCATCCGAGCGATCTCCAGGTGCTGCTCGCGCGCCGCGCTGTGGCCGAAGTAACCATCGTTCGAAAGATTCACCAGCAGATTCGCGCCGCCCTTCACGAACTGGCGCACTTCATCGGGGAACGCGCTCTCGTAGCAGATGAAGACGCCCAGCCGGTGCATGTCTTTCCCATAACTCATGGGAAAAACCACCAGGCGATTTCCGGGAACGAAGTCGCTGATCTCCTGCGTGATCCGGTTCACGAACCCGAAGAACGGCGGCACGTATTCGCCGAACGGAACCAGATTGATCTTGTCGTAGCGATCGATGAACGCGCCGTCGGGCCGTAACAGCACGGCTGAATTGAGAGGCGCGCCTTCCCGCGTTTGGGCCACCGTGCCGAAAAGAAAATACGAATGCCCGGCTTGCGCCAATTGCGTCGCTTCTCGGTGAAACGTAGGATCGGCATAGAAGTAAAACGGACCGGGACTTTCCGGCCAGATAATGAGCTGCTCCGATCCCTGCAATGACGATGAGAGCGACTCCATGATCAGATGGTCGCGCTCGGCGCCCGCCGACGCTGGGGTCCACTCCTGGTCGGCGGGCAGGTTGGGTTGAACCACCAGCGTTGTTTCGGCCGGTATTTCGCGCGGCGGTAATGCAGGCAGCAGCAGCAACGCGGGAACGATGGCCAGCCAATAAAGTTGTTTGCGGCCGCGCCTGAGAATTAGAACTGCCACCACCGCCGACGTGAGAGCGAAAAGAAACGAAATGCCGTAGACGCCGGCAAACGGCGCGGCGCGCAGCGGCAGGGGCATGTCGATGCCCGCATTGCCGAGTGTCAGCCAGGCGAAGCCGAAAGTCCCGTGCGTGCGCTCGATTCCGGTCCATAGCGCCGCAATGGCGGCAACGGCATAAGTGGTGTCGAGCAACACCGCGGCCAGTATGCTGAACAACGCCAGGTGCAGCGCCTTCAAAACACAGAAGAGCGCAAATGTTCCCCAGCCGCCCCACCGCCCCATTCCGCCGTGGACTTCGAGAACGAATTGGATCCAGTAACAGATGCCGAACCAGTAGACCAGCCCGGTGAACTCACCGAGCAAAAATCGCCATAGCGGCCGAGGTTCGCCGGCCAGTGAGATCAGCAGTGGCGCCAGCGCAATGGGTGCGAGCCACGGCATGCTGAAGCCCGGAAAAATCAGATTCGGATAGAGCAGGACGAGAAGCATTGCCGAGAGCAATGCCAGAGTGAAGTTGCGTAGAGGCCTCAATATCGATTAGAGGCCCTCAATATTTCCGCATGATCGGATTCTTGAAGCCCGCCGATTCCAGGCCGGTGCGGGACTGGGCCTGCGTGGGAGCATCCGGTAGCGGCCCCACCAAAACGCGAAATATGCCGTCCTTCGGAGCGGGCGCCAGAACCACGTGAAATCCTTTTTTGCCGAGCGCTTCGGCGATGATCTCAGCGTCGGGCCGCGACGTGGCCACCACCTGCCAATACTCGCCGGCCGCTGGCTCACCGGCTGCCGCGGCGTGCACTGGCGCCCGGGGGGCGGGGGGCGAGGGCGATGGTTTTTCCTGAGCTCGGGCCGGTTTTATGGGCGCTAGAGCGGGCGGCTGCGATTGCACCGGCTTGGTGATCTCGGGCGGTGTGGACGGAGCGGAATCGCTCGCGGCAGTGGAATCGGCTGCCGCCGGGGCGCCCTCCGAGGGCGCGTCGGGAGTAGAGCCGGTGGAGGAGTCGGCGTCCGCATCCGGCTTGAGTTTTTCGTTGCGGGCGGTGTCCGCGGTGGGCGACGAGTTGCGGCCCACGATGTAGCCCATCGAGAAAAACATTCCGAGCAAGACCACGACAACCAGAAACACGCTGATCAACTGGCGGTTTCCGAGGACTAACTCAAACTCTCCCTCGTCATTCTTCGGCAAGATGTTTTAGCCTTCCTCTTTCTTCCCGGCGAACTTATCGATGGCCCTTCCTAATGATGAGAATATATCGATGGGCAACGGAAAGACAACCGTCGTGTTCTTGTCGGCGCCAATCTCCACCAGCGTTTGCAGGTAGCGGAGTGTAAGAGCGGCGGGCTGGCGCTGGATCAACTCGGCGGCCATGGCCAGCTTCTCAGCCGCCATGTATTCGCCTTCCGCGTGAATGATCTTGGCGCGCCGGTCGCGTTCGGCTTCGGCCTGGCGTCCGATGGCGCGGATCATTTGGTCCGGCAGATCCACCTGTTTCACTTCCACCACCGTCACCTTCACGCCCCAGGGTCCGGTATGCGCATCCAGCACCGATTGGAGGCGGAGATTTAGTTTCTCGCGCTGGCTGAGCAACTCGTCCAGCTCCACCTCGCCCAGCGCGCTGCGCAGAGTGGTTTGCGAAACCTGCGATGTTGCGTAGAGGAAATTGGAAACTTCAAGAACGGCCTTGGTGGGATCCAGCACCCGGAAGTAGACGACAGCGTTTACCTTGACCGTCACGTTGTCGCGCGTGATAACGTCCTGCGCCGGTACTTCCATGGCTTCGATCCGCAGTGAGATGCGAACGATGCGATCAATGGGAGCAAAGACCAGGATGACGCCCGGCCCCTTGGGTTGCGGTAGTACGCGGCCCAGCCGGAAGATCACGCCGCGCTCATATTCGGCCAAGATTTTGATGGACGACAACAAATAGATCACGACGATCAGAACGGGGATCACGACAGTGAGGTCAGGCATAGAGGTTTCTCGGAGGCCATTTCACTATACACCCGGCTTCGATAGTGTGCCGTGTCGACAGGAGACCTCGCCGTCGATAGCGCGGTGAATTTTGGTTTAATCGGAGAAGAGATTTAATCCAGTGACCAGCTTACCCCTTTTTGAGACGATTTGGCAGGATACCGTCTATGCGCTGCGGACGATGCGCAAAAAGCCGGCCTTCACCACAACGGCTGTGCTCACGCTTGCACTCGCGATCGGTGGGAACACGGCCATGTTCACGGTCATCCGCGCGGTGCTGCTGAAGCCGCTTCAATACCGCGACCCCGATCGGCTGGTAAACATATCCGGAGGCGCCACGCCGACGCTGTTCGCTGAGATGCAGGCCGGCGCTCACTCCTTCGCCGAACTCGGAGCATTTACGGGCGAGGAAAACATCACGCTTTCCGGCGGAGCCGAGCCCGAGATTCTGAAAGGGGAACGCGTATCGGCCGCTTTCCTTCGCATGCTCGGCGTGGAACCAATACTGGGGCGCGGTTTTCGGTCGGAGGAAGATTCGCCAGGCGGTGCGCCAGTCGCGATGATCAGCTCCGAGCTGTGGAATCGGCGATTCGCCGGGGATGCGCGGATCGTAGGCCAGACCGCGACTCTCGGGTCCACGGCGTTTACCATCATTGGTGTTCTTCCGCCGCGCTTTCAGTTTCCCGCTCCAGGCGTGGACGTGTGGATGACAGCGCCTGCGGAGTGGCCACTCATGTCTGCCAAGTCCAGAGTGGACAGTCCATTCTTGTCCGTGTTCGGCCGTCTGAAGCCGGGATTCAAACTGGAACAAGCCAATGCGGAGATGAGGGTGATCCGGCGTCAATACGCGATAACCCATCCCGACCTGCTGGGCGGCGAGTCGAAGTCCGGGGCGGAAGTGACGGCCCTGAAGGACGACCTGGTGGGCGACGTTCGCGCCACGCTTTGGACGCTTTTTGGCGCGGTGGGGTTCGTATTGCTGATCGCTTGCGCCAATATCGCCGGCCTGCTGCTGGCGCGAGCTGCCGGCCGTACCCGAGAATTCGCCGTGCGCTCGGCGATCGGAGCGGCTCGTATGCGCCTGATCGGACAATTGCTGGTCGAGAGCGTTCTATTGTCGCTTGGCGGCGGAATACTCGGCGTCCTGCTCGCCACCTGGATTCTGCGCGCCATTCCCCTGATCGCTTCTTTCGACCTGCCCCGCGCCGGAGAGATTCATTTGGATTGGATGGTCTTCGGTTTCGCCGCGGCGCTCTCGCTTATAACCGGGGTGCTCTTCGGATTGGCGCCGTCGATTGGCGCGTCCCGGCCCGATCTCGTCCAAGTATTGCGAGCCGGAGGAGAAGCCGGCCGTCAAGGAGTCAAGAGGGGCGTCCTGGCCGGACTGAATGTGCGTGGGCTGTTGTTGATCGCGCAAATCGCGCTATCGATTGTCTTACTCATTGGCGCTGCGCTGCTCATCGAAAGCGTCGGTAATCTGCGCGCTATCGACGTGGGATTCAACCCCTCGCATCTGCTCACGATGCAGGTTCCGCTGCCGCCGCTGCGCTATGACACAAACCAGAAAAGAGCCGCGTTCTTCCAGGAACTTTTGGGGCGGGTGGGATCGCTGCCGGGTGTCCAAGGCGCCGCCGCGGCCATGTTTCTCCCGATGATGGGCTATGCGGGAACGCCCGTGCAGGATGCCTCGAAACCGCCGCTGCCGTTGAACCAGCGCCTGATTGCGACCTTCTGGTCCACAACACCGGGATACTTTCGCACGCTCGGTATTCCGTTGCGGCGAGGCAGGGACTTTAACCAACACGATATAGCGGACGCACAGCGGGTCGCCATTATTGACGAAGCCTTGGCGCGGCGCTTTTGGCCGGCATATCCAGCCGGTCTGGATCCCATCGGCCAGCGGCTCCTGATCGGAGGCGTGAACAAGAAACCCGCAGAGATCGTCGGAATCGTCGCGCACGTGCATGAACAACTCGAGAACGGCAACTGGCCGGAGAGTGTCTACGTCTCCCTCGCTCAGAACGCTCCGCCCTTCGCGATGCTCGCCATACGGACCCCAGGCGACCCGCTGCGATTTACGAAAGCGGTGCGTGAGCAGGTGCACGCGTTGGACCCCGATCAGCCCGTCGCACTCATCCGAACCATGGACGATCTGGTGGAAGAGCAAGTGGGCCAGCGGCGCTTGCTGGTGATTCTGTTGGGATCGTTCTCTGGCGTGGCGCTGCTGCTCGCTCTAATCGGAATTTACGGCGTCATCGCGTATTCGGTGGCGCAACGCACCCAGGAAATGGGCATCCGCCGCGCACTGGGCGCGCAGCAGAGCGACATTCTGCGTCTCGTCGTGGGACAAGGCTTTCGCCTGGCTTTGGTAGGCGTGGCTCTGGGTATCGCCGGAGCTTGGGGCTTGACGCGCCTGTTGGGGACTCTGTTGTTTCACGTCAGCGCCACCGATCCCGCTACGTTCGTGGCTGTCGCAGTGCTGTTCCTGTTGGTTGCGCTGGCGGCCAGCTACCTGCCGGCACGCCGTGCCACCGGGATCGATCCCATGGCAGCGCTGCGGATTTGACGCTCATGACTGCGCGGCGCGTTCCAGCTCCGCGATGTCGAGCTTCTGCATCTGAAGCATGGCTTGCATCGCCTTGGGACGTTTGATCAGATCGGGCAGTCGCGCGGGCACGATCTGCCAGGATAGACCGTACTTGTCCTTCAGCCAGCCGCATTGGCCGGCGCTACCCCCGACCCCCGGCAGTGAGTTTCGACCAATAATGATCCACTTCCTGCTGTGAGTCGCAGCGCACCACGAACGAGACTGCCTCGGAGAATTTGAACGCCGGACCGCCATTGATCGCGGTAAACTTCTGGCCCTCGAGCTCAAAAGCGACGATGAGGACGCTGCCGGGCGGGACGTGGCTGTCCTCGACAATACGCGATTCATCCAGGCGGCGCGAATTCCTGAATATGCTGACATAGAAGTCCACAGCCTCTGCGGCGTTCGAGTCGAACCACAGAAACGGCGTGACGCGGGGAAAGTCTTGGAAAGCGCTCATGGAAACCTCCTCCTGCCTTGCTTATTCTACTTTTCCACCACGAAGTTTCCCACGTACAACGCGTCGACACCCGATGAATAAAAACTGCGCACCGCATCGCGCGGCGTACACACCAGCGGATCGCCGAAAAGGTTGAAGCTGGTGTTGTACAGCACGGGCAGGCCGGTAGCTTTGCCCGCGGCATGGAGCAGCTTGTGAAATTGCGGATTGTCCTGCTGCCGTACCAGGTGAACGCGCACCGCGTCCTGGTCCAGCAGCGCGGCTTCGAACGTTTGGCGATAGGGCGCGCGCACGCGTCCCACGGTTGCCAGATAGCGCGCGTTGGGACCCGTTTCAAAATACTCGGACGCGTTCTCCTGGGGCACCGAGGCCGCGAACTTGCGGAAAGATTCGCGATGCTTGATGTAAGTGTTCAGGTTCTCGGTGGAGTACGGGTTCAGCGGCGACGCCAGAATGCTGCGATTGCCGAGCGCGCGCGGCCCGAATTCCATGCGGCCCTGCATCCACGCGATGATCTTTTCACTATTTAGATCGCGTACCGCGCGATCCAGCAGTTCCTCCGTGGTCATCAGATAGTGAAACTTCAGTTTGCAATTTTCCAGCACCTGCTTCACTTGTTCGGCGGTGTAGCTCGGCCCTAAACAAAGATCGCCCAGCGACGCGCGCTTCTTCTGGCCGAAAGCATTGTTCCAGGCATAAAACACGGCGCCCAGCGCTGTTCCGGCATTGCCGGCCGCGGGTTGCACAAACACCTGCTTCGATTCTTCGAGCGCGCTGATGAGCAGGGCGTTCATTCCCAGGCCGCCGGCTACGCACAGATTCTCGGCCGGACCGGCCATGCGCAGTACAACGTTTTCGATAGCGTGCTGGAGTCCCGCGGCCAAGCGCGCGCGGAGCGTGGCGGGGAGATCGGCGCCGTCGTCGATGCCAAGCCTGGAGTAGAATTTCTCGCTGAAACCGCCCTGGCTTAAACGATCCGAGTCGAAAAAACTCCGATCGATGCAGGGCCAGTCGCTGGATCCCAGCAGCTCTTCGAACAGCGGCAGAAACTGCTCGCCCGAATCGGCCGTGGAGAGCCATTGGACCTTGTGTTCATCCGAGCCCGCATTGAATCCCAGCAGTTCCGTGACGCGGCTGTACAGATCGCCCAGCGAATCCGGATAATACAAATCCTTTTCCAGTTGCAGCTGGTGACCTGAGGCGCGCCAGCGCGCGGCGGAACGGAAATCGCCATCGCGATCCAGCGTGAGCACCGTCGCCTCATCGAAGGGCGACGGATAATACGCCGAGGCCGCATGCGCCGCGTGATGCTCCACCATGAGAGTCTGAGCATTGGGAAACTGGGCGCGCAAGGTGAGATGAATCTGAGGCGCGAAAGGGCGCACCAGAGCGACGCAGTTTACATCCGCGGGCGTGAGCCGCGCCACCTCGAGCGCGCTGCCGATAGCGGCTTGCGGCAGCGCGTCCGCCGTCGCGTAGCGAGCCACCTTGCGTTCTTCGACAGCCGCCACCAGTTCGCCATCCTTCAGCACCGCGCAGGCGGCATCCTTATTCAGGCCGCCCAATCCAAGGATGATCATTGGGGGTTCTTTTCGGTCTTCTTTTCAGATTTCTTCTCGATTTTCGCCCACGTGTCACGCAGCGCCACGGTGCGGTTGAAGACCGGCTTTTCTGGCGTCGTGTCCGGGTCCACCGAAAAGTAGCCCAGCCGCTCGAATTGATAATTCGCGCCAGGTTTTGCTGCGCTCAAACCCGGCTCCAGCTTCGCTCCGCTTAACACTTCGAGCGACTGCGGATTCAGATTTGCCGTGAAATCCCGACCTTCCTCTGCTTCATTCGGATCCTCGCGCGTGAACAATGTATCGTACAGGCGAACTTCAGCGTCAATGGCGTGCCCGGCCGACACCCAATGAATGGTCGATTTCACCTTTCGCCCGTCGGGTGCATTGCCTCCGCGTGTAGCGGGATCGTAGCTGCAGTGGATTTCGGTCACCTCACCGCTTGCGTCCTTCACCACGCCCGTGCACTTCACAAAGTAGCCATAGCGCAGCCGCACCTCGCGGCCGGGAGCCAGCCGGAAATATTGCTTGGGCGGATCCTCGCGGAAATCGTCCTGCTCGATGTAGAGCACGCCGGAAAACGGCACGGCGCGGCTGCCCATCTCCGCGTCTTCCGGATTGTTGACCGCATCCATCTGTTCCACCTGCCCCTCCGGATAATTGTCGATCACCAGACGCAGCGGGCGCAGGACGGCCATCACTCGCGGCGCGCGCCTGTTCAAATCTTCGCGCAGGAAATATTCCAGCAGCCCCAGCTCAGTTGTTCCATTGGTCTTCGATACTCCCACGCGTTTGCAAAAATTCCGGATTGCCTCGGGCGTGTAGCCGCGCCGCCGCAGCCCGGAGATGGTGGGCATCCGCGGATCGTCCCAGCCCCGCACCAGTTTGTTCTGCACCAGCACCAGCAGCTTGCGCTTGCTCAGCAGCGTGTAGGTGACGTTGAGCCGGTCGAATTCGATCTGCTGCGGATGATAGATGCCAAGCTGCTCCAGGTACCAGTCATACAGAGGCCGGTGATCTTCAAACTCTAGCGTGCAGATAGAATGCGTGATCCGCTCTAGGGAGTCGGATTCACCGTGCGCGAAATCGTACATCGGATAAATGCACCATTGGCTGCCGGTGCGATGATGCTCGGCGTGCAAAATGCGATATACGATGGGATCGCGCAGGTTCAGATTCGGCGACGCCATGTCGATCTTGGCGCGCAGCGTCCGTGCGCCATCCGGGAATGCGCCCGCCTTCATGCGAGCGAACAGATCCAGATTTTCCTCCACCGTTCGTCCGCGATACGGGCTCTCCTGGCCCGGCTCTGTGAGGGTGCCACGCTGTTTGCGAACCTCTTCCGGCGACAGATCGCACACGTACGCTTTGCCGGCCTTGATGAGTTGAACGGCCCATTCATAAAGCTGCCCAAAATAGTCGGACGCATAAAACAGCCGGTTTTCCCAATCGCCGCCTAGCCAGCGCACGTCTTCGATGATGGAATCCACATACTCGGTCTCCTCTTTCGAAGGATTCGTATCGTCAAAACGCAGATTGCATTTCCCGCCGAACTCCTGGGCCAGGCCAAAGTTCAGATAAATGGATTTCGCGTGACCGATATGCAGGTAGCCATTCGGCTCCGGCGGGAATCGCGTGTGAACGCGCCCCCCGTATTTATTGGTCTTCAGATCGTCCAGGATGATCTCACGGATGAAATTCGAAGGGGCTGCCTCGGACGGTTTGTCTTCAGCCTCGTTCGGTTTTGGATGCATGGTCTCTTTCATTGAGCTTTAACCGGCCGCGCCTACTGCAGCATCTGAATCGCTTGTCCGATACGTTTGAGACAGGTCTCGCGTCCCAGCACTTCCAGCGTTTCAAATAAAGGCGGGGCATTCTTGCGCCCGCAAACCGCGACGCGAATCGGCTGGAACATCTGCCCCGCCTTGATGTGGAGGCGCTCGGCTCCGCCACGCAGCGCCACTTCCAAACCCGCGTGGCTGAAGCTGGCTTCCGCAAGAATCTCGCGCGCCTGGAGCAATACGGTGAGCGCCAACGTCTGGTCGCCTTTTTGCGGGATCAGCTCGGAGGCATCGTAAGGCGGAAGTTCGTCAATGAAGAAGAAGTCCGCCATCGGCACCACGTCGCGCAAGGTCTTGACGCGTTCTTGCAATAACGGAGCGATTCGCAGCATCTTGGCTGGATCGGCCCGCAATCCCGCCGCGCAAGCAAATGGCAGCATCTTGGCCGCGAGCTCTTCCACCGGCAGCGTGCGAATCAGCTCGGCGTTCAGCCACATCGCTTTTGGATCGATGGGATCTTCATCGGTGAAATTCACCACGGCGTTGTGGCGATGAATCCCCTCAAACGAAAATGCCTCCATCAGTTCCTGCCGAGTCAACCGTTCGCGATCGTCTTTGGGCGACCACCCGAGCAGGCACAAAAAATTGATGTAGGCGTGCGGAAGAAATCCCGCATCCCGATACGTGGTGACGCTCACTACCGGCCCGTGCCTGCGCTTGGAAAGCTTCGATCCGTCCGGCGCAATCAGGAGCGGCAGATGCGCGAACTGCGGCGGCTTCGCTCCCAGCGCTTCGAAAATCAGCACGTGCTTGAAGGTGTTCGTCAGATGATCCTGGCCGCGAATAACGTGGCTGATGCGCAAATCGACGTCGTCGGCGCAGGATGCCATGTGATAAGTAGGGACGCCGTTGCTGCGCACCAGCGCGAAATCCTCGATGTCGGCCGCCAGCTTGGATTGCTCGCCGAAAACGGCATCCTGAAACTCCACTACGTGCGAACCCTCCCGGGGCACGCGAAACCGCAGAACAAACGGCTCGCCGGCGTCGGCACGGCGCTGGCTTTCCTCCACCGGCAGCTCCCGCATCCCAGGATTGAACAGCCATGCGCCGGAGTGAGACGCGGCCTCTTTTTCTTCCACCGCCGCGGCGGGAACAAAATCGCGGTACGCCAGGCCCTTCTCAAAAATCGCCCAAGCTCCTGCGCGATGCAGGTCGCCGCGTTCGGATTGCGCGTATTGCTCGTCCCAATCCAACTCCAGCCACGTCAGCCCCTCGAAAATCGAGTCGAGCGATGCCTGTGTATTGCGATCGACGTCGGTGTCGTCAATGCGCAGGATCATCGTGCCGTGGTTGCGGCGCGCATAAAGCCAGTTGAAAATGAACGTCCTGGCGCTTCCAATGTGCAGATAGCCCGTCGGCGACGGGGCGAAACGGACACGCAGCATGAAATTTCAGGATACAGGAGCGCAGGCCGGACCTACCAGTCATTCACAAATAAGTCTCGTTGGAACAAGTCTTTCAAACAGTTGGGCGAACTGCGCGATGGAAAGCTGCTCTCCACGCTGTGCGGTCTCAGGAATTTGAGCCAGCAGCGCGCGGTCGTAACTTCCCAACAAATTGTTGCGAATTGTTTTCCGCTTATGGCGGAAGCAGAGGCCTACAAAATTCAAAAACTTCTTGCGGTCCAAGGCGGGAAACTCCAATTGCGGCTTCGGAGTCAATCGCACCACGGCCGAGTCCACTTTGGGTGGTGGACGAAACGCCGCGGCGGGCACGGTGAACAGCAGTTCGGACGTACTCAAAAGCTGCGTCTCGACGGTCAAATACCCGTAATCCCGCGAGCCTGGCGTGGCCGTCAATCGCTCGGCCACCTCCTTCTGCACCAGAAACACCGCGCGATTCAGCTGCCCGCCCAGCGCCAGTGTCTTTTCCAAAATCGGCGACGTGATGTAATACGGCAGGTTCCCCGCCACAGTCACTGTTCCCCACTGTGCCAGGTCGGCCTTCAGAACGTCCGTCTCAACCAAAATGAGGCGAGGCTCATCGCGAAACTCGGCGCGCAGGTACTGCACCAGCACCGGATCGATTTCGATGGCGATCACGCGTCCCGCTCGCGCCAGAAGATGCGAGGTAAGCGCTCCACGTCCGGGGCCGATCTCTATTACTGTCCCGCATTTTTCCGGACAAGCGCCGCCCACTGGACACGCCGCCTCCGCGATTCGCTCCAGAATCGATTGCCGCACCAGAAAATGTTGCCCTAGGCGCCGCCCCAAGCGACCATCTTGACACGAATGCTGTGACAGTTAGACAGCCAAGGCGCGTCCGCGAGCTGTCTGTACCTTGACCGCGTTCCGGTAGTAGTAGACCGAGGCGCCGCAGCTTAGAAGGTCATAAAAAGTTGCGCGGGTGGGTGTATACTGAGCCAACTGGAATCCGCAATGGAAACTCCACCTTAGTCCTTATGCGTCCATTAGGTTTTCTCCCTCATTATTAGCCAGGAGGAAGCGTATGCCTCGAATTTCGAAGTTCGGCTTGATTCCGTCGTCTGCGGCCCTGCTTATGGCTACCGCCTATAATCCTTCTTGGAAGGATGCCGCCGTTCAGCAATGGAGCGACGATGACGCGAAGGAATTGCTCGCCGATTCCCCGTGGGCTAAGAGTGTGCATCTCGACAAAGTGCGGGACTTGACTCCGTTTGAGCGCCGGGATAGTGGCGATTGGGAAGCCGGCATTCCCACCGGGATCGGGATGGCTGAGTTGGGTTTGTTCGCCGATTGGAGAGAGATTGAGGCTTTCGAGCATGCCTACGCGGTAGCGAAACTCGGCAATGTGACAGTGCGCTGGGAGAGCGCCTTTCCGGTGCGGGCCGCGGAGGCGAAAGTCGGTGAGAACCCTCTTCCCGGCTGGACGGACGACTATTATGCGATCGCTGTCCATGATCTGCGCCCTCCGTTCCGGTGGAACCTGGCGAATCAATTGAAGGGCGTCGCGTACCTGAAGCTGGACAAGAAAAAAGACCTGAAGCCGGCGCGCGTGGTGGTGCTGCCGAAAGCCAATGGCCTGGCCACGTTCGTGTACTTGTTTCCGCGCTCGGTGGAGATCACCAAGAAAGATCGGAACCTGGTTTTCGTGGCTCAAATCGGCCGGCTGTTTGTGTCGGTGAACTTTTTCCCCGAAGACATGCGGCTCGACGGCGAGCTCCAGCTCTGAAGCGCACCGTTACGTAATCGGCGGCCGCTGCAAAACGGGTATCATACGAGTACAAGACAGCGCCTAGGAGACTGTCGGCATGGCTTACCAACTGACCGTGAATGGAAGGCCCAGCACCGTGGATGTGCCGGCGGACATGCCCCTTTTATGGGTGATCCGCGACGTACTGAAACTGAAGGGGACGAAATACGGCTGTGGGATCGGCCAGTGTGGCGCCTGCACGGTACACCTCAATGGCAAAGCCGTGCGCAGCTGCCAGTTGCCGGTGTCAGCCGCCAAAGCGCCCATCACTACGCTCGAAGGTCTTTCGGCCGACGGTACGCATCCAGTTCAACTTGCGTGGCTCGAGATCGACGTCCCACAGTGCGGCTATTGCCAGGCTGGACAGATGATGTCGGCCGCGGCGTTGCTCGCCAAGACGCCCAAGCCCAGCGATCAAGATATTAATTCAGCCATGAACGGGAACCTGTGCCGCTGCGGAACCTACCTTCGCATTCGCCAGGCGATTCACAAGGCGTCTGACATCGCGACGACCAGCAATGTGAAGAAGCCGTCGGAAGTTGCAGCGGGCCAGGGCGGAGCGCGGGACTAGCCGCTCCTATTTCGGGGCGGCCTTTCCACTTTCGACAAAGCTTTTCAGACGAACGAACTGCTGCGTCAGCACCGTGTTAACCGGCTCCGCCAAGGCGTTCATGCCGGCGGGTGAGTAGCCGGTCACGGCGTAAACCACGGCGACTCTGGTTCCGTCGTCGCGCACCGGGGCAAGTTGAATTGTCAGGCTGCCTGTCACCGCCATGGCCTGCAGTGGACCTAGGCCGCCCACTAAGACCAGAACCTTCTCGGGATCCGCATTGACCACTTCCATGTGACGCACGCCGCCGCCGTCCGCGAGTTTCTCGCAGAAGCACCCCATGGGCTTGTCGTCGATGCTCAGATTGTGAGCGTCGCCGGAGAAGGTGTGCGCCGGATCCCACCAATCGCCGATATGGTGAACCAAACGGCTGTACACATCCTGCGGAGACGCTCGGATGGTGACAGCCAGCTTCACCGTGAATCCGTTGGCCGCCGAATCGGCTACATCGGCGCGCGAAAGCGTGGGCGCAACCAGCGCGAGAGCACTCAGGAAAGCAGTGCTTTTCAAGATGTACATTTCCCTATAATACGCTGGCGTGAGTTCGCCACCTTGCAGAAGCCGGTTACGACTTCGTTTACGCCGTTCTGCGCCCGCGAAACAAATGCAGAACCAGCGCGATCGCGGCAATAATCAGGAGAAGGTGAATCGCGCCCCCGGCCAGATGCAGTCCGGCCCACATTACCAGCCACACGCCAAGCAGCATGAAGAACAGAATCAGAAAGATGAAATCGCCAATTATTCGCATGTCACTCTCCAAACTGTTTGACCCCCGCAGGTGATAATTTGTTTCAAACCACTCGCCGGCGCCACACTGTCGTGCCAAACTGAAGAGTGACTTCGAAGGTACTCTCGGTTCGCCAGCTCGGCAAACGATACGGCGCAACGGTGGCCGTGGATGGCGTTTCGTTTGAAGTGAGCCGCGGCGAGATCGTAGGGCTGCTGGGCCCCAATGGCGCGGGCAAGACAACTACCATCAACATGATCCTGGGCATCCTGGAGCCCACTTCCGGGTCTATTCTGGTGGATGGCCTCGACCTCGCCGGCAGGCGTCCGCAAGCGCTGGAGCGGACCAATTTTGCGGCCGTCTACGCCCCGCTGCCCGGCAATTTGAGCGTGCTGCAGAATCTGCGGTTCTTCGGCCTGATCTACGGCGTCCAAGATCTGTCCGTCCGCGTGGAAACGCTGCTGGAACAATTCGACCTGCTCGCGTTTCGCGACGTGAAATGCGGCGTGCTCTCTTCGGGCGAGCAGACGCGCGTAAGCCTGGCAAAAGCGCTGCTGAACCGGCCCGCCCTGCTGCTTCTGGATGAGCCGACGGCGTCGCTCGACCCGGCCATTGCGCGCGAGATCCGCATCAAAATCCGCGCATACGCGGCATCGGGCCAGGCCGGCGTGCTGTGGACTTCGCACAACATGTACGAAGTGGAAGATGTTTGCGATCGCGTGTTGTTTCTCTCGCACGGCAGGATTCTGCTTCAGGGCGATCCTCGGACCCTGCCGGCCACGCACGGCAAACAGACGCTCGAGGAGCTGTTCATCACGGTGGCCAATCAGCCCGTCGCCGGCCAGCCGGAGCGCACGTAGAAGATGTTTTCGCTCCGCCGCACTCTGGCCTTCGTCTTGCGCCAGTTCTATCTGATGCAAGGCAGCCCCGCGCGCGTAGTGCCGCTGTTCGCCTGGGTGGCCATCGACATGGTCACCTGGGGATTCATCACCAAGTACCTGAATGCCGTCAGCGGGTCCGGATTCAACTTCGTGCCCTCGCTATTGGGAGCGGGTTTGTTGTGGGATTTTTTCACGCGCGTAATGCAAGGCGTGACCACCACGTTCTTTGAAGACGTCTGGTCGCGCAATTTTCTGAACATTTTCGCCACGCCCCTTTCGATTTCCGAGTACGTGAACGGTCTGGTGCTTTCGAGCGTCGCTACCAGTTCGGTGGGGCTGGCGGTGATGCTGGTGCTCGCCTCCGCGGTGTTCGGCCTGTCGTTCTTTTCTTACGGCCTGCTGTTGGTTCCGTATCTACTCCTGCTGTTCCTGTTCGGCATTGCGCTCGGCGTTGTCGCCTGCGGGATCGTTTTGCGGCTGGGACCGGCGGCGGAATGGTTAATCTGGCCCATGCCCGCGTTGATCTCGCCCTTCGCCGGTGTGTTCTATCCGCTTTCCACTTTGCCTTCCTGGATGCGCTTTCTCTCGCGCCTGTTGCCGCCTTCTTATGTGTTCGAGAACATGCGGAGCATCGTGTTGAAGCGGCCCCCTTCCCCTTACGCGCTGCTGTGGGGCGCGGCGCTGGACCTGATCTTTCTCTTGCTCGCTAGCTGGTTCTTTCGTCACATCTACCGGCATGCGGTGCGCACCGGCCTGATCGCGCGGTATAGCGCCGAGAGTCTCAGCTAGCACTGTGCGATTTGCGCTTCCGTCTTGTGCGCCTTGATGGCCTCCACGCCGGGGCGTTCACGGAATCGAACAGCCAGTAGCGAAATCGAACACTTCCAGCCGGGAGAATCCGCGCAACAATCAATCCGTCCGTGGCAAGGGATGGACCCGGGATTGCATCGGGACACCCGAACCGCTATGTCTTTTGGGACGCCTGAGCTAGGATTTTGACAATGCGCACTCTGTGGATTCTTTTCACCGTTATTGGCCTCGCTGCTTGCGGAGCTGTTGCCCAGGAGATCGCTATTCAGACGCCGCCTCCCGCGCCGGTGGTGGGACCCTTCCTGCGCCCTTTCCATCTGGAGCGGCGCGTGGTGGCCCCCGCCAAGCTGGCCAACACTCCGCGTCTGGAATCGCTGATCCGGGCCGGCAATCTGTATCTTTCGGCCCAGGACGTGATCGCGCTCGCGCTCGAGAACAACGTCGACATCGCCATTCAGCGCTACGGCCCCTACCTGGCGCGCGAGGTGCTGCGGCGCGCTCAGGGCGGCGGCGCATTGCGCGACATCGGGCAGCCCATCAGCCCGGGACCCACCAGCGTAAGCCTGGAAGGCGTCAACGTAAACGCCGTGGGTTTGGCGGAGAGCAGCTCGGGAGTAAGCTCCGGCGGAGGTATCGTGGTCCAATACGGCGCCCAGCCGCCCAGTCTGGACCCCGTTCTGTACATCTACACGAACTTCGTGCACCAAACCAGCCCGGAAAGCAATATCTACGTTAGCTTGGTGCCCTCGCTGATTCTGGACCAACAGATATATGTGGCGCAGTACGTCCAATCGTTCTTAACGGGCACCTACACGCAACTTAGTTATGTCAGCACGCGAAACAAATATAACAGCCCGGCTTTCGACATCAATCCTTTCGACAGCGGCTATCTGGATCTACAGATCAACCAGAACCTGCTCCAGGGCTTCGGCATTGGCGTAAACAATCGCAATATCCGCGTAGCCAAGAACAACCTGAAAGTCACCGATATCCAGCTCAAACTCCAGGTCATCACCACCGTTTCGGCCGCATTGAATCTGTACTGGGACTTAGTAAGCTTCAATGAGGACCAGCGGATCAAGCAGGAGGCGCTTGCTACCGCGCAGCAATTGTACGAAGGCAACCAGCGGCAGGTGGAGATCGGCACGCTGCCCGCCATCGAAGTGACGCGGGCCGCCGCCGAGGTCTCCACCGCCAAGGAGAACCTGCTAATCGCGCAGACCAATGTTGCGCAGCAGGAGACTGTGCTCAAGAACGCTCTAAGCAGAAACGGGATTGTCAGCCAGACGCTGGATGAAATTCACATCGTTCCCCTGGATCACATCGCGGTGCCTGAGACCGAGGACCTGAAGCCGATCCCGGAGCTGGTGAACCTGGCGCTGGCCCAACGCCCCGAGATCGCCAAGGCCAAAATCAACATTGAAAGCAGCACCATCAACCTGGGCGGCTCCAGGAACTATCTGTTGCCGACCTTGCAGGCCAATTTCGAATTGACGAACAACGGTCTTACCGGCCAGATGAATCCTGCCAGCGTCCCCTTCGGCCTGGTGTCGCCTACGGCCTACGTCGGCGGCTACGGCAACCTGCTGCGGCAGATCTTCAGCCGCGATTTTCCCAACTACTCCGCCGGGTTCTCACTGAACATTCCGTTTCGAAATCGCGTGGCTCAAGCCGATTACGTGGCCGATCAGCTTAGCCTGCGCCAGAACCAACTGCAGTATCAGAAAACCGCCGCGCAGATCCGCGTGGACGTGAAGAACGCCGTCATCGGACTGCAGCAAGCGCGTGCGCGATACGAAACAGCGGTGGCTACCCGGGCGCTCGCGCAGCAGACCTTGGAGGCCGAGCAAAACCGCTTCCGTTTCGGCGAATCGACCATTGCAATCGTGGTCCAGGCTCAGCGCGATCTGGCGGGCGATCAAAGCGCCGAGGTTCAATCCATGGCGAACTACACGCATGCCAAGGTTGCTTTCGATGAGGCCGTGGGACAGACGCTGGATGTCAACGGAATCTCCATGGAAGAAGCGGCGGCCGGCCGGGTGGCAAGGGACTCGGCAATCCCAGCGTCGGTTATAGAGCCGCGACCCACGGAGCCGCGGCCGTGAGCCCTGTTAAGCAGGTAAACGACATGCTATTCGACAAAACAATTTCCGTTCTCGCCGTTCTTAGCCTGCTGGCCGCACAGTGCTTCGCCCAGGAGCCTCCGCAGGTGGAGAAACCCCACGGTCCGCTGCTGATCCGATCGTACAAGCCCGCTGCTACTTCGCCGGTGAATCTACGCAACTCGGACCACCTGCACAGTTTGATCCGTGCCGGTCATCTCTACCTGACGGTGCAGGACGCCATCGCAGTCGCCATCGAGAATAATCTCGATCTGGAGGTGGACCGCTACGGGCCGCTGAGCGCCGAATGGAATTTTGAGCGGGCTCAGGGCGGCGGCCCGCTGCGCGGCGTCTCCAACGGAAGCGCGCTGGTCAATCAAGCCACCAGCGGTCAGGGCGTTCTCGGCAGCGAGGTAGCTGCCGGACTGGCGTCCAGCAACTCCGGGGGCGGCGGCACCAGCGGCGGCGCTACCGTTACCCAGATCGGGCCAGTGACGCAAAACCTGGATCCGGTTCTTCAGAACGGCACCAGTTTTTCCCACAATACGGGCCCCCAGCCGAGCACCGTCGTCAGCCAGACCGACTCGCTGGTAAACACGCAGCACGTAATCGATTCGTTCGTGCAGGAGGGATTCCTGAGCGGCGGCTACGTCCAGGTAACCGCCAATGAGTCTTACTTGAAACAGAATGCTCCCAGCGATTTTCTCAATCCCTCGGTAGCTCCCGTGGTGCAGATCTACCTGCGTCACAATCTTCTGCAAGGGTTCGGCACCGGCGTCAATGGGCGATTCATCCGCGTGGCTCAGAAAAATATCCAGGCGGCCCAGGAAACATTTCGATCGCAACTGCTCAATGTCGTCGCAAATATCTTAAACCTGTACTGGGACTTAGTCACCGACAACGACGATCTGGCGGTGCGCCGGCGCGCCGTGGATCAAGCTCAGAAATTCTACGACGACACCCGCCAGCAGATTGATCTGGGAGTGGTTCCCAGGTTCGAAGCCTCACAGGCGCAGTCTAACGTCACCAATAGCCGGCAACTGCTCGCCATCGCCCAAGCCACCGCACAACAGCAGGAGAACTTGCTGAAGAATGCCATCAGCCGCAATGGCCTGGAGGACGAGCTGTTAGACTCCGCCCAAATAGTGCCGCTCGATCGCATCGAGGTTCCCGATCAGGACAATTTACCTTCTCTTCGCGACCTGGTGGCCAAGGCGCTCGCAAACCGTCCGGACGTTGCGCTCGCCAGGATCAATGACGAAACGGCCGAGATCTCGGCGGAGGGAACGGCCAATGGCGTTCGGCCGAGTCTGCAAGCGTTCGCGGCCGTTAAGGCCAGCGGACTGGCAGGCACAGCCACGCCTCCCGTCACCATAAGCGGCCAGAGCGTTACAGCTGAACCTTATTACGTGGGAGGCTTGGGCACCGCGCTGGGGCAGGTGTTTCGCGATAACTTCCCCAGCCGCAACGCAGGCTTCTTGTTTGCGGGCACCATCCACAATCGCGTCGCGCAGGGCGACTATGGCGTCGAACAATTGCAATTGCGCCAGGGCGATGTCGTCGAACGCCGCAATCAGAATCAATTGGTGGTCGATATTTCCAATTACATGGTCGCGCTGCGGCAGGCGCGCTCCCGGTATGCGCAGGCCGTGGACTCGCGCAGACTGCAAGAAGAGCTGCTCGAAAAGTCGCAACAGGCTTTCTCGTTTGGCGCGCTTACCATCCGCGACCTGGAGGCGGCCGAAACCTCATTGGTGGCCGCGCAGGAAACCGAAGTCGCCACCCGGTCGGCCTTTAGCCACGCGCGGATCTCGCTCGATCAAGTGTTGGGGCAGACGCTCGATGTCAACCATGTTTCCGTGGATCAGGCGCTCAAAGGAACCGGCGCGGCGTCCCCAAAAATCCCTTGACAGTTGACGGCCTTTGGCGCGACGCGGCGGGCGGCGACTCCCAGCCCTGATATTTTTGCTATCATTTGCCCCAGTTGCCTTAGCGTGCCGGTGTCTGACCGTTATAGCGGAATTCACCTCACTGAAGAGCAAAGGAGTTCCTCATGAGCCATCTTCTCAGTAAGCAGCGCGCCCCCCGCTGTGTGCTTCTCAGCGTCGCGTTCCTGATCGGCCTGCTGGCCGGCGTTGATCCGGCCGTGGCACAGGCCCCGTCCCCGCGCCCAACGCCACCCACCCGCGATCCCCACACGCCGGGGTATGTCACCGCGAAAGAGTTACCCGACGGTGCCAATGCTCCGATAAAGACCGACGGAAACTTCATCCTCGGCCCCACCCACAACCCCTCACCGGAGATGATCGCGCAGGAAGGCGTGCCGCAGGGAACAGTCTTCACCTTCACCATGGAATCGACCGACAGCAAAAAATATCCTGGCATAGCGCGCGAGCCCAACACCTTTGCCAAGCCGGACCCCTCCGACGCCACCAAGTTGATCGTCGCCAGCCACTCCGCCCCTTACACTCGCCGGGTGGCTGTGTATGTCCCCCAACAATACGTCCCGGGGACGCCCGCGCCGTTCATCGTTGGGGCAGACGGGCCGGACCAGGCCTTGTTCACGGCCCTGGACAATCTGATCGCCCAGCATCGTGTGCCCGTGATGGTTGCCATCTCCATCGGCAATGGCGGGAGCGACGGCCAGGGAAGCGAGCGCGGCCTGGAATACGACACCATGTCAGCCCTGTACGCGGAGTTCGTCGAGAGTGAAGTGCTTCCTCTTGTGGAGAAGCAATACAACGTGAAACTGACCAAGGATCCCGAGGGTCGCGCGACCATGGGCGGAAGTTCCGGCGGCTCCTGCGCCTTGATCATGGCGTGGTATCACCCGGAGCTGTACCATCGTGTTCTCACTTATTCGGGCACCTATGTGAACCAGCAGTGGCCGTGGAACGACAATACCCCGCACGGCGCATGGGAGTTCCATGAACACCTTATCCCCAACTCCCCGGCCAAACCGCTGCGCCTCTGGTTGGAGGTGGGCGACCGGGACAATTTCAGCGCGCGCGATGGCATGCACGACTGGGTTCTCGCCAATGAGAACATGGCCAACGTATTGGCCGCTAAGGGCTATCATTATCAGTTTGTATTTGCGCGCAACGCCGGGCACACGGACCGCACCGTGAAACAACAAACCCTGCCCGAGGCTCTGGAGTATTTGTGGCAGGGCTACCCGGTTGCGGGAACGGGCAAATGATTTGAGCGGCGTCGCGCAAGGCATCGCTCGGTATCACAGGCCGCACAGCGCCTAAAAGCGCGAGGCGCAGCTAATCTCCTGTCCCAATGGTTCGTGTGCGGGTGGGGCGGACGCCTGCGTCCGCGCCGGACCCCTGGTCCGGCCCTTGCCAATACGCGAGAACGGGAGGCCGACGCGGGCGTCGGCCGCGGTCCAGGGGGGCCGCCCTACGTGACTGACTTTCTTGGCAAACTTCTGGGACAGGAGGCTATGAAACAATCAGATCTTTGTTGATTGCGACGCCCAAACCGGGGCCCTGCGGCAAATTCAAATAGCCGTCTTTATCCACCAGCGGCGGGTTCTCCATAATCGCAAACCCATTGGTATAGGCGGCCACCGGCGGGTCATGCAGGATTTCAATCCAGGGCGCGTGCGGCCAGGAGGCGATGGCGTGGAGCTGCGCCACGGTACCAAGGTTGCCCCCGCCATGATGCGGAATCACCAGCTTGTTGTAGGCCTTGGCTAAGCCGGCGATCTCGCGAAAGCCGGTGACGCCGTCGGCCACCATAATGTCGGGCTGCAGGATGTCGAAGACCTTCTGCTCGAGCAGTATGCGGAATTCGTGCACGCCGCGATTGTTCTCTCCGCCGGCGATCGGAATACCCACCAGGCGGTTCAATTCCGCCAGTTCATCGAAGGCGTAACGCAGACGCGGCTCTTCCAGCCAGTAGCAGTTCAACCGCTCTAATTCACGGGCGGTCTCGATCGCGCGCTGGAAATCCCACATGACGCCCGGCTGCCACGTCCCGAAAGACTGCGCCTGGTTTGCGTCCACCATGATCTCCATGTCGGCGCCTGCCGCTTTACGCACCGTCTCCACCAGGCGCACGTCTTCCTTTAATGTCTGATAATGCGCCCGAAGCTTGATCGCCTTCCAGCCTTGGGATTTGAGCTCCACCGCCATGCGGGCCCTTTCTTCCGGGGTGGAAAGCTGGATCATACTGGCATAGGCGGGCACGCGATCCTTGGCCGCGCCCCAAAGTTTGTAGAGAGGCTGGCCGGCGGCCTTACCGATCAGGTCCCACAACGCAATTTCCAGGCTCGAAACCGTGCGCGGGCTTTGACCCAGGTAATAGCGCAGGGGGCCGGCCAGTTGCTCGATGCTGAACGGATCTTTACCGGCGATCTGCGCCTTGGCCGCCTCCAACGCCCCGTTGTCGATGGCCGGCCCGATTCCGCTCAGTCCCTGATCGGTGTGGATCTCGATGACCGAGCCACCGCCGATCCGCTGCGTGGTCACGGTTCCTGGATTCCACGCCGCTTCCATTTTTCCCGTTTCGCCAACGGTTCTTAGATTCACGATCCGTACGTCGGTGATTTTCAGCCGGGGCGCAGAGCGTAACTGCGGCATCAGCAACGCCGGTGGGACAGCCTTCAGAAAATTTCGTCGCAGCATTGGGGAGTCTCCATTTTAAAGAACCGGGGATTTCAGATCGTCTCCGCTAAATCCGGCAGGTAGTACGCGACGCCATCCAATATAACAGTTCTCTTGGCTGGCATAGCATGGCCACGCTATCGGGTATTGGGGTGTCGTCGATCAAAGCGCAGATTACCCAATTCGCATAGGAGCGACCCAAAATTGAAATGGACGGGTCGGGTCTAGGTAGTGCGCTAAATCTGTCCGCCTGCCCTAACCCGGAGAGGGCTTTGAATCGGACTGGATATCAGGGTCACTTCGGATTATTCGGAATGAACCCCGCAAGATCTTTTCAACCGATTCTATTCGGACCCTGCGTTTTGCTTCATGCAGGAAAATTATGGAGATGGGATGCTTTGCTTTGCTAGGAGCCTGTCCGAGTATTCTCCAACTTCGCGGGTTCAAACGAAACAGAACCGGTACATAATGTTTTATGCCAAAGGGCTACCGAACCTACCTTC
>Ga0302325_10003120_pt1 | contig 39438 bp, 38 predicted proteins | sample Palsa_T0_2_FD_201948 | JGI IMG/M metagenome (GOLD analysis project Ga0302325, IMG submission 201948) | Peat permafrost microbial communities from Stordalen Mire near Abisko, Sweden - Palsa_T0_2 | ecosystem: Environmental > Terrestrial > Soil > Palsa > Peat permafrost | place: Sweden: Abisko...
TGACCGCGTTCAGCGTGATGGCCCGGCCGGCCAGCTGGTCGGCGAGGGTGCGGGTGATCGAGGCGAGCGCGCCTTTGCTGGCGGCGTAGGCGACCTCGTCGGTCATCGGGCCGAGGTCTTGCCCGGACGTCATGAAGACGACCCGGCCACCCGGCCTGCCATCGTGCTGGGCGGCGAAGGCCTGCGCCAGCAGGATCGCAGAGCGGGTGTTGACGGCCCAGTGGGCGTCCAGCATGGCGGCGGTCAGCATGCCAAGCGGACCGTCGCCGCCGCTGCGGGCGTGGTTGCTGACGCAGATGTCCAGGTGCCCGAAGGCCTGGCCGGCCGCGTAGATGAGGCGTTCCGGCGCGTCGGGTTCGGTGAGATCTAGGTCCACGTGCCGCACGGCGGACGCCTCGTCGGCACGGGCGGCGGTGACGCCTGCGATCACCGCCTCGGGGCCGCCGGGGTCGGCCCCCCAGGGCTGTTCGCGATCGTGCGGGGCGAACTGGTGCAGGTAAAGGCTCGCGCCTAGCGCGGCCAGCCTGCGGGCGACGGCGTATCCGATGCCCGCCCGCCTGCTGACCCCGGTGACCACCGCGATCCGGCCGCGCAGCGGGAGAGGGTCTCGCCGCAGCTGACCCGAGGTGAGTTCGGCTGGAGTCATGAACGCCAGTCTGGGCCCGCGAACCCGGTCGGCACCAGGGGTTCATTGTGCGGTGTCATTTTGGTCCCGGGCACCGCCTGACTCAGGGGCACCGGGGCATGCGGACCGCACCGGATGGGTACAAGTCTGGTTAAGTAGTCCGATTTGCGCATTGACTTATCTGAACATTCATGGATTGACGCGCGGTCCCTGCCGTGGTTGGTACGTTCGCTGCGGTACGGGTTCACCGTCCAAGCCGGAGGTCACATGGACGATCGGCACGATGCTCAGGTGACTTCTGGGCGCAGCGCCGATCCGCACGGCCTGTCCGCACGCGAGGCAGAGGTCATGTCGCTGATCGCCGACGGGCAGACCAACGGAGAGATCGCCGCCCACCTGTTCCTGGCCGAGAAGACCGTGAAAAATCACGTCCGCCGGATCTACTCCAAGCTCGGCGTCAGCTCACGCTCCGCCGCCATCGCGTACTGGCGCGACACGTGGGGGTCCGCGGACGGGTGAAACCAGGGGGTTCCGTGGGTGCACGCTGGCGGGCGGGCCTGGGCAATCTCGGTCGGTGCGAGGTAATCTCGGGCCGGAACTCAAGACCATCTCCAGCGGACCTTCAGGTTATCCTCAGCGTGGCGGGTGAGAATACAGAACATGGACACGCTGACCGATTCGCGGCAGCGACCGGATGCCAGGCTTCTTGTCGTTGAGGACGAGCCCAACATTCTCGAGTTGCTGTCCGCCAGCCTGCGCTACGCGGGTTTCGATGTCGTCACGGCGGCAGCCGGAACCGAGGCGGTGCAGGCCGCTCAGCGCCACCGCCCCGACCTGATCGTGCTCGACGTGATGCTGCCCGACATGGACGGCTTCGACGTCATCAGGCGGCTTCGCGGTGGAGGGGCGCGGATACCGGTCGTCTTCCTGACCGCCCGCGACGCCACCGAGGATAAGATCCGCGGCCTGACGCTGGGCGGAGACGACTACGTCACCAAGCCGTTCAGCCTCGAAGAGGTGATCGCGAGGATCCGCGCCGTGCTCAGGCGGACCCGGGGCGACGGAGTTGAGCCGACGCCCAGGCTCACGTTCGCCGACCTCGAGCTCGACGAGGAAAGCCATGAGGTCTGGCGGGCCGGGGAGCAGATCCAGCTCTCCCCCACCGAGTTCAAGCTGCTCAGGTACTTCATGAGCAATTCCAACCGGGTGCTGTCCAAGATGCAGATCCTCGATCATGTGTGGGATTACGACTTCCGCGGCGACACCGGCATCGTGGAGTCCTATGTGTCCGTGCTGCGGCGCAAGGTGGACACGAAGGAACCGCGGCTGATCCACACCCTGCGCGGCGTCGGTTACGTGCTGCGGCTTCCTTCTTCTTAGGCGTGCGTGGGGTATGACAGCGGAGGGCGCGAGGAGCCGGGGCGGGCGCTGGGTGATGCGGCCGTGGCTGGCTCTGCGGCGGCGGTCAAGTCGTACGTCCCTGCGGACCAAGCTGATCGCCACGCTTCTCGCGCTGGTGGTCCTGGCGCTGGCGGCTATGGGTTTCGCCGGTATCTCGCTGCTGCGCAGTCAGCTGCTCGGAACTTATTCCAATAGCCTCCAGCAGGAGGGGACCTCACCGACGCTCAACACATGCCTGTCGTTCGGTCATTGTCCGAGCGGTCTCGGCATCTACGTCCTGACGTCCGGCGGCCAGCTCCAGACCATCTCGGCCGGCGCCAACGGCTATTCGCCCAGCGGTACTTCCGCGCCTGAGCTGCCCAGCTCGGTTACCTCGTGGCTGGCGAACCATCCGCAGCAGTCGACCACGGTGCCGGCGTCCGGCGGCGGGCAATCGCTGGCCATGGGATTCGCGGAGCCAGGCGGCACCCTGATTCTCACGACGGGCGTGACCGGCGTCTATACGACCATCCGGCAGCTCACCGGGGTCGACCTTATCGTCAGCGTCATCATCTTGTTCGTGCTGACGCTGCTCGGCTTCGCGGTGGTGCAGGCAAACCTGCGACCGCTGGTGGAGATCGAGGAGACGGCGGGAGAAATCGCGCAGGGTCACCTGAACCGGCGGGTGCCTGAGCGGGATCCGCGCACCGAGATCGGCAGCCTGGGGCGCTCGCTGAACACGATGCTGAGCCAGATCGAGACCGCGTTCCACGCCCGGGAGGAATCCGAGGCGGCGGCGCACCAGTCGGAGGAGCGGATGCGGCGGTTCATCGCCGATGCCAGCCACGAGCTGCGCACCCCGCTGACCGCGATCCGCGGCTTCGCCGAGTACTACCGCCAGCGCGGCGGCCTGGTCCGGCACTGGGACAGGCGCACCCCGGCAGGCGGCGCGCCTGAGGCCGCCGCGACGGCCGGGCTCACGCCCGACGACCTGGACCGGATCATGCAGCGGGTGGAGAAGGAAGCCGCCCGGATGGGCCTGCTCGTCGAGGACCTGCTGCTGCTGGCCCGGCTCGACCAGCAGCGGCCGCTGGCCCGCAATCCGATTGACCTGTTGTCGCTGGCCGCCGACGCGGTGCACGACGCCCGCATGCTCGCGCCCGACAGGACCATCGGTCTCACCGTCCAGCCCGGTGCCGCGTTCCTGGTCGTCGGCGACGAGCCGCGGCTGCGGCAGGTCATCGGGAACCTGATGAGCAACGCGCTCACCCATACTCCGGACGGGACGCCGATCGAGGTGTCCATCGGTTCCGGGGTCCTTGACCCCCGGGTGGAGGACCCGGCCCCGGCCATCTTCCTCGACGTCATCGACCATGGGCCCGGCATGACCCTGGACCAGGCCCACCGGGTATTCGAGCGGTTCTACCGCGCGGATCAGGCCAGGACCCGCGCCACCGGAGGCAGCGGGCTCGGCCTGGCGATCGTCTCCTCGCTGGTGACCGCCCACGGCGGCGTGGCCTCGGTGCGCACCGCTCCCGGCCGGGGCGCGACGTTCCGGGTGACGCTCCCGCTCGCTCCCGAAGCGCAGGGCGGCCTGCCGCCGGAGGACGACGACGACGATCGGTTCGACCAGCTCGACCAGCACCTGGTCGACGAGGCTGACGGCCTCAGCGTGACGTACGGGACAAGCGTCACCAATGAGAGCAACACGGTCCGCGCTAACGCCGGCTGATCGCGGTACCTCAGTCCCAGCACTGCCAGGAGTAGGGATCGGCGAAGACCGCGAAGCGGGAAACCGCGTCGCTGACGTGGTAGACGGTGTCGCACGCGGCCGTCGTGTTGACCGGGGTCAGCGGTGACGTGCAGTACCAGCCGTAGGCGTTGTCGGCGACCAGCTCGCTGCTGCCAAGGCCGGCCGCGGTGCAATACGCCGAGACGTTCAGGACGCCCAGGAGCTGGTTGATCCGCCAGCACTGCCAGGCATTGGGGTCGCTGTAGTTCGTGCTCACGCCCACCACCTGTCCCGCGCTCAGGTGATACGTCCAGGCGCAGACGTTGGCGATCGGGAGCGCCAGGCTGGGGTCGAGCGTGCAGTGCCAGCCGTAGGCGTTGTCGGCGGTCAGTTCGGCGGTCCGGTGACCGATGTGCTGGCAGTAACCAGCGAAGTTGGGCAGACCGAGGTTGTGCGGAGTCACCGCGCCGCCCCCGGACCGGTGCGCGGGAGTGGCCTTTTTCTTGGTCTTGACCTTGGGCACGGCTCTGGAAATGGCCGGCACCTTGGCGACTACCGAGGAGGGCGTGGGCCGGGCGTGACGCTTCCCCGGTGCCGGGGACGACGGCGGGGCGGATGGGGCGGCCGGGGCGCTGGTCGTTGACGGCTGCGCGGTGGCCCCCGGACCGGCCTGGAATCCGAGGCTGGACGCCGCTGTCCCCTTACCCGGGGAAACGAGCAGGAAGGCGGCGACGACGACGCCGACCAGGACCAGCGGGCCGAGCCCGAAAAGCAAGACGTTGGCCAGCGTGCCGCGGCGGTTTTTCCAGGCCGGCCGCCGGCCACCCTTTGGGCGCGCGGCGCGGGCCAGGCCCAACCCGCCGAACCCGGCGATGCCGCGCCGGGCCGGGGTGGCGGGAGCGGCAAAAGGCCCCGCTGACGGCGGTCCGGCCGGCTGGCTCGGATACCAGCCCACCGACGGAGTCTCTTCGAGCTCGGGCAGGATCGGGGGCAGTTGCGCGCTGGCGGCCGGGCTGGGGGCAGGATCGCTCTCGAGGTGGGCGGCGAGTTCAGGCGCGGCGGGTTCGGGTGCGGCGGGTTCAGCCTCGGCGGGTTCGGGCGCGGGAGTTTCAGACGGGGAGGTTTCGGGCGGGGAGGTTTCAGACGGCTGCGTTTCGGGCGGCGGGGAGGAAGACGCGCCGAAGCTCGGCGGGATCCCGCCCAGGCTGGCCTGGGCGGCGGCCTCCTCGCGGCCGGCGGACTGGCCGTGGTGGCCTGCGGACGGGCCTTCCTGGCCTTCACGGCCTGCGGACGGGCCTTCGCTGCCGGTCACGATAGCGCCATCTTTCCCGGGTGTCCCTTACTGCATTTCCTGATCTGTCGCCTCATTGCGGACTTATTGTATGGGCCGGACTCACCCGAGCACCGGAACTTCACGGTGACCGTGGGCCACGAGCACGGCCGGTCATGATGCCCGGCCCGGCGTCGTGGCCCCGGCTGGTCAGCTCGCCAGCGCGGCACGGGCCGCGGACTGCACCGCGTCCCGGTAGGACGCGCCGAACAGGCACGCGTGCACCAGCAGCGGATGCAGCTGGTGCAGCGGGACCCTGGATCGCCAGCCTGCCGCCAGCGGCACCGTGTCGTTGTAGCCGGCCATGATCCGGTCGAGGTGAGGCGCGCCGAACAGGGCCAGCATGGCCAGGTCGGTCTCGCGGTGGCCGCCGTGCGCCGCCGGGTCGATGAGCCAGCCTCGTCCGCCCGACCACAGCACGTTTCCGGCCCAGCAATCGCCGTGAATGCGGCTCGGCGGCTCGGCCGGGCCCGCCAGTGCGCCGATCCGGTCCATCACCGCTTCGGTGAGCCGGCCGTCCTGCGGACCCAGCGCGCCGGAGTCCGTGGCCAGGCGCAGGTAGGGAAGCAGCCTTCGGCTCGCGTACCAGTCGGGCCACTGGGACTGCTGGGACTGCTGGGTGTTGTCGAGCGGCAGGCTGGCGATGAATCCCGGCCAGGGCGCGCCGAAGCTGTCCGCCCCGGCCGCGTGCAGCCGGGCGAGTTCGGCGCCGAACCGGAACGCGGCGTCGGGCGTGGCCTGGCCCGGCGTGATCATCGAGATGACGAGGGCGGCCGGTCCCGCCGTGAAAACCTCTGGAACCGGAACGGCGCCTGGCTCACCCAGCCAGCGCAGGCCATTCGCCTCGGCTGCGAACGCCGCGGCGGTGACCTCAGATGCCGCGCCGGTGACCACTTTGGCGAACGCACGCCGACCGCCCGCGAGGGTGATCATGTAATGCTGATAGCCGTGCTGGGAGCCGACCTGACGCGCCTCTCGGACGGCGAGACCGGTTAGCCGCGCGAGCTGGCTTGCGGTCCCGGGGCTCACGCCGGAGCGTCGCGGTCGTCGGCCGCGGATTCGAGCCGTCGCGCCAGCCGGCTGGCGATGACCGGCGCGGCGCTGCCGAGCAGGTCAAGCACGTAGCCAAACTCGGCCGCGTTCCCGCCGTACGGGTCGGGAATCTCGGCGCCATCGGCTTCGTCCCCTTGACCCCCTCGATCCCCTCGACCCCGTGGATCCGGTCGGCCCTGCCCGCTCAGCCCGCCCACCTCGCCGAACAACCGGATCCGGTCACTGCCGGCGGCCCCGGCCATCCGCCGCAGGTCCGCCAGGTTGCGCGCGTCCATCGCCAGGACGAGATCGCGACGGGCCAGCCAGGAGGGCTCGATCTGCCTGGCCCGGTGGTCCGAACCGTCGTAACCGCGGGTGGCCAGGGCGGTCCGGGCGCCCGAATTCATCGGCTGGCCGATGTGCCAGTCCCCCGTGCCCGCGCTGTCCACCACGACCGCGCCGTCGAGGCCGGCCTCGGCGAGGGCCGCGCGCAGTACCGTCTCGGCCATCGGCGAGCGACAGATGTTGCCCAGGCAGACGAGACAGACACGGTACGGTCCGCCGGGTTCACGCGGAGGCGGCAGCGGCAGTGGGGCCATCACACCAGGATGCAGTATGACGGCGGGCTAGTCGGCGGCCGGGCCGGTACTGCCCGCCAGGGCCGGTGCCACGGACGCGGGCACGTGATCGGGCACCCGGTCGGGACCGAACCGGGCATCCAGCCACCAGCCCACCCGGCGCCCGACATTCTGCATCGGCCGTTCGACCCAGAGGTACGTCACCGAGCTGACGGCGATCAAGACGACACCGAACCCCGCGGCCAGCAGCACCTGCAGCCAGAACGGATGATGCAGGCGCGTCCAGCCGAAGTGGTGATACGACTCGATGAGCAGCGGATGCAGCAGGTAGATCGAGTAGCTGATCAGTCCCAGCCAGGTCAGCGCCCGCGGCCAGCGCACGTGCCGGAACGCCAGGCCGGCCCCGAACGTCAGGCCGGCCAGGGCGAACGCGGAGACCCAGCGACGCTCCCAGAGAAGTTCGGCATGCGCGTTCATGCCCCAGGCGTGGCTGTGCCACAGGCCGGCCGTGATGGTCATGGCGAACACGCCCACCCCGATCGCAATGGCCCGGGGCCACGGATACTGGCCCTGTTCGGCCCGGTAGAACATCGTTCCGGTGAACATGAGGGCCAGGATCGACAGCGCTTCCCACGGCCAGATCCAGCCGCCATTGAAGGCGAGCAGCGTGACCGCGACGACCGCGGCCATGGCCGCGCCGAGCAGGCGCGACATGCCGCGCAGCACGACCGCGAACGCCAGTCCGGCCAGCACAGCCAGATCCGCCACCAGCGCGATCAGGCGCGGGGTGGCCAGGTTGTGGGTGAAGTAGGCCTGCGGCAGCAGGCCGCCGATCGCCACCGCGGCGACGGCGAAGCCCAGCGCGTACCAGCTGCTGCGCTTGTGCACCCGGGCGATGAACAAGGCGGTGATCAGCAGGTAGAAGATCATCTCGTAGGACAGCGACCAGACCACGTTCGGCAGGTTCTGCCCGCCGAGCACGTTGGACATCATCAGCAGCTGGGAGAAAAGCGACGCTTCCGGGTCAGAGCCCTCGCCGCGCAGCGACCCGAAGTGCATGAAGTACAGCGCCACCGCGATCCCGACGGCGAGCAGGTACAGCGGGTACAGCCGGAACAGGCGGCTGACCCAGAACGTCCGCACGCTGCCTTTGCGTTCCAGCGAGGCCGGCACGATGTACCCGCTGATGATGAAGAAGACGAAGACGCCGTAGTTGCCCGGGTCGAACCAGTGGTACATCTCGGCCCGCACATGCTGCAGCACGTAGTAGCTCAGATGGTCGAAGACCACGAACAGCGCGGCGATCCCGCGCAGCAGGTCCAGCCAGGCCAGCCGGCTCGGCGTCCCGGCCGCGGCGGGCGGGTGCGTGAGCTGCGAGGCTGGAGGTGGTTCTGACATGGATGCCGACGGCGTAACACTACTGTCGGTCATAGATGCGTCACCCGCACAAGCCTCGCCTTTGCATACTCATCTTCACGTTCGGATTCCGCACCAGGTTCACACACATTGTAGTTATGCCTAGCCGCAGCGCGGGCCTGTCCGTGACAGAGCTACCACGGCCCGTTCGGAATATTGCTCATTTCATAGATTTCTCGTGAAGGTCCCATAGCCCTCTCACCTAACGCTGAGCACCGGCGCTCCCGGGCGGCGGTCCGCGATTCGCACCGCTCCGCCGATTGCTGCTAGGATCACAGCGTTCTTCACGCGCCGCTAGCTCAACTGGCAGAGCAGCAGACTCTTAATCTGCGGGTTCGGGGTTCGAGTCCCTGGCGGCGCACTCGTCTCTGACCTGGGGTTTTGTCACCCAGGTCTTTCTATATCCGGCCGTTTCCTGCGCTCCGCCTGCTCGTCAGTCCCGACCTAGCCGGTCGGTTGTCAGACGGCGGTCATTCCAGCGGCTGCCTCGCGATGACCTCCGGCTCGCGGCCGGCCAGCAGCCAGCCGCCGGCCGCGGCGACCAGTGGCAGCCCGACCAGCAGGATCAGCACGTCAGTTAGCGGCACGTCGCCGAATACGGTGGACAGGCTGCCGTGCGCCCAGGCCAGCACGGCGATCACCGCGCCGGCCATGCCGAGGATCGCGCCGAGCAGGCCCAGCGCGGCGGCGGTCGCCGCGGTGATCATCCGCCGAGTCCCGGCGCTGGCGCCGGTGGCGGTGAGCGTGCGCAGGTCCCGCGCGGTCTCGCTGCGGATCAGCCCGACGGACGCGGCCAGCACGCCGAGCGCGATGACGATACCGAGCGCGGTGGCGCCGTCGGCGAACTCGGCCAGGCTCGGCCCATCGGTTTTGGTCTCGGCCGTCACCTGGTAGCCGAGCGCGAGGTGCTGCGCGGCGCGGATCTGCGTGGCGGTGAGCGGGGCGGGCGCCTGGATCAGCCACCCGAACAGCTGAGTCTGCAGGTGGTACTTGCTGACCACGTACTCGGTGGTCACCGTGTTCGGCGCGGAGGTTCCGCCGGGCAGGCTGCCGACCGTCTGGATCGCGGGATTGGCCACGCAGTCGCTGCTCAGCGTGCAGGGCGGCGGCACGCTGTCCTTCTGCGTGAAGCCGCCGGGAGTGGAATGGAAGCCGTAGTTGCCCCAGATCATCTCCAGGTGCGGCAGGCTCGCCAGCCCCGGCTTCATGGTCAGGATGTCAGTACCCGGGCTGATCTGGCTGGCCTTGATGCCGTACGCGGCGAGCAGCTGCGGGGTGGCCAGGTAAACGTTCCCGTTGAAGTGGGCGTGCGGCCCCTGCGTGCCCGCCTGATCCAGCGTGGGCCCGGCCACCTCCAACGGCAGCACGGACCGGGCGTGCAAGCCAGCCGCGTAGCTGTCCACTTGCCTGCTCAGGTGAGCCAGCTGGGCGTTGCTGAGCTGATTGGCCTCGCTGACGCTCTGCTGCTGCTGGGTGTAGACGATCAGCTGGCTGCTGGACAGGTTCGAGCCGAACCAGTTCAGCGGGTTCCCGAACTGGATGCTGGCGACGAGGCAGATCGCCATGGCCAGGAACACCGCGAACGTGGTGGCGGCCAGCGCGGCGCCGGACCGGACCCGGTAACGGACCAGGTCGCGCAGCGCGATCCGGATCGCGACCGGCAGCCGGGGGCCCGCCCCGGCGGCCAGCACGCTGACGAACAGCGGAGCGAGCAGGAGCATCCCGACGATGGTGGCGACCAGGCCGGCCAGCAGGAGCAGCGCGTTCTTGCTCCCGCCGGCGCCGCCCCCGCCGGCCCAGCCGCCGGTGAACGCCAGGCACGCGACGCCGACCGCGAACACGACGACGCCGGGCAGGGCGGAGCGGTGCACCGCCTTCGGCGGAGCGGGGCGCCCGGATAGCGCGGCCACCACCGGCACCTGGGCCATCGTCTTAGCCGGGCGGCGGGACGCCGCCACCGACGTCGCGATCGCGAACACGACCCCGAGGGCGAACGCCCACCACGGCACCTTCGTCGCGTCGACCACGTGACCGGTGGCCTGCTGCAGCGCCGGCACGTAAGCGAACCAGGCGGCGAAGCCCAGCACCGCCCCGGCGAGCGCACCGGCCACACCGACCGCCAGGCCGCCGGTGATCATGACCAGGCGGAGGTTGCGTCCGGTCGCGCCGATCGCGCTGAGCATGCCGAGGGCCCGCAGCCTGCGCTGGGCCATCACGGAGAAACCGGCCACCGACACCAGGCCGATGAACACCAGGCCGAGTACCTCCACCACCAGGACGAGCACCGCCGGCGAGATCCCGCCCGACATAGCGTTGGGGGTGGTAACCGTCGCCGCCGCCGGGATACCGGGCAGCGTCCCGGTGCCGTTGCCGATCGCCTGCTGGACAGCGCGGGAGCCGAGCAGCATGATCACCTGGCTGGGGTGCGTGACCTGGCCCGGGGCGGCCAGCGCGAACTCATCCGCCAGGTTGCTCGGGTTCTGCACGATGCCGGTCACCCGCCAGGTCCGCCCGGCTGCCCGCCAGGTGCCGCCCACGTGCGCGCCATACAGGGTCGCGACCTGGCTGGTCAGCGCGACCTGGCCGGGACCGGCCGGGTAGGTGCCGCTGACCAGGCCGAGCAGCGGGGAGTTGTAGTGCCCGTGCGGATTCTCGGCTAGGAGTTGCACAGGCTGCGTGGTACCAGCAGCGATGTCCTGATTCTCGATGACATCAGCCGGGCCCCAGCGACCCGCGATGGTGGCGATGTCGGCGGCCAGCTGCGGGTCGGTGCCGGGCAGCGTGACCTGTACGGCAGCCGTGCCGAACGTGGGGTAGTTCGGGTTCTGGAGCGCCACGCTGGTGACGGTGCTGGCGCCCCAGATCGTCGCCGCGACCGCCACTGTGAGCAGGCCGAGCACGAGCAGTTGCTGCCGCCATTCGCGGCGGAACAGCCGCCAGCCCCAGCGGACCACCGCCCGGCGGGCGACGATGCCGCCGGACTCTCCGGCCAGATCGGGGGGTTCGCGCAGCTCGATGCTCACCGGTTCTCCCCGGGCGTGAGGAGGGATTCGGGGCCGGGCGGCCGGGTGGTCCGGCCGCTTACCCGCCCGTCGCGCAGGAATACCACGCGGTCGGCCCAGGCAGCCAGCTGCGCGTCGTGGGTCACCACCACCGCGGCCACGCCCCGCGCGCAGGCCTCGTGCAGCAGCCGCATCACCTCCTCCGCGTTCACCGAGTCCAGGGCGCCGGACGGCTCGTCGGCCAGCAGCAGGCGGCGGTCCCCCACCACCGCGCGGGCGATGGCTACCCGCTGCCGCTCGCCGCCGGACAGCTGATCGGGGAACCGGCCGGCCCGGTCAGCCACGCCCAGCGCTGCCAAAGCGGCCAGCGCGGCCGCGCGCGCCTTCGGCACCGCGACGCCGTCCAGTTCCAGCGGCAAGGCGGCGTTCTCGGCGGCGGTCAGCCCGGGCAGCAGATTGAAATCCTGGAACACGTACCCGATCACCCGGCGCCGCAGCCGGGCCTTGCGGCCCGGCGGCATCCCCGCCAGCGCCAGGCCGCAGACCAGCACGTCCCCGCTGGTGGGTTCCTCCAGGCTGCCGGCGATGGTCAGCAGCGTGGACTTGCCCGACCCGCTGGGCCCCATCACCGCGACCATCTCCCCGGCCTGCACCGACAGGTCCACTCCGGCCAGCGCGCGCACCTTGGCCGGCTCCTGACCGTAGGTCTTGGACACGCCGCGCAGCTCCAGCACGCTCATCGCCGCGCCCCCGCGTCCCCCGCCTCCCCCGTCTTCGCCGCTCAGTCCCGGCCGGCTCACCGCCGTGTCCCCAGCCGGCGAAGCTGCGGAACCGGAGCGGGGACGGGGGCGGGCCGGGACGGCCCGGCAGCGGCCCGCCTGAGCCGCGCATCGGCGGCATCCAGCCACCGGGTCACCGCGTCCAGCCGGAACAACTCGGCGTCTACCACCAGCGCCAGGCCCAGATCATTCCGGGCCTCGCCTTCTTTCAGCCGCGTCCACTGCTGCATCAGCTCGACCAGGTACACGCGATGCGCCTGGATCACCTCATGCGGGTCGGTACCGGGCAGGCGCGCGGCCACCAGCACCTTCATCACGAGCTCGTCGCGGGGCGGGGAGGTCAGGTCCGGCGGCGTGCGCAGCCATTCGGCCAGCGCGTCGGCACCGCGGGGCGTGATCCGGAACCGCTTCTGCGGTCCGTCTGGCCCGGCATCGTCGGATTCAGCCAGCCCGTCACGTTCCAGCCGGCCCAGGGTCTTGTACACCTGACCCACGTTCAGCGGCCACACCTCACCGGTCCCGGCCTCGAATTCCTCCCGCAGCTGCAGCCCGTACTTGGGTCCTTCGGCGAGCAGCGCCAGGAGAACGTGCGGGATACTCACGACATCACCATGCTAAGCATCATGCTGAGCATAATACTCGGCATACTCGCGCTGGGCAACGCAGACTGCGCCGAGCCGGATGCGCGCAAGCTCCAGCGTCCCGGCCGGCTGTGTCGCATGCGCCAGGACTTTCACCCTTGACTCCTACAAGCGGGCGGGGGTCATGCTCGCCGAGGCCAAGCTTCCCGCCACAAAGCGGCCGGACGTCATCGACGCCCTGGTCGTGATAGCAGCCGCGCTCCACGATCCCGCCCAGATCCTCACCAGCAACCCGGGCGACATCACCGCCTACGCTGCTACCCTCGACCACGCCGACATCGTCATCGAGCAAGTCTGAGACGGCTCACGGCGCGGTTCACCTTGAGGCGCGCCGATCCCGGTGAGTCCCTGCGAATGACGCTGGCCCGGGCTTACTCCGCGAAGGGGTCGAGCACCTGGACTCCGGCCAGCTCAAAGTCCTTGACATTGCGGGTGACCACGATCATGCCGTGCACCCGCGCCGTTGCTGCGATGAGGGCGTCGATCACTGGGATGGGCTGCGCGTACTGCTGCCGGCCCCAGGCAGCGGCGACCGGGAGGGTGACCGGGAGAACCCGGTCCTCGAACCCGGTCTCCACATCCCGAAGCCAGCGCTCGAGGGCGGAAGCCTGGTGCCGGTCTCCCCGGCCGCGAACTCTCGCGATCCCCTGCTCGATCTCGCCCAGGGTCAGCACGGAGACGTGCAGCCGGTCCGGCGGCGTGGCCGCGATCCAGTCGGCTACGCCCGCCGCCGGCTGGCGCTTGCGCGTCTCCGACAGCACGTTGGTGTCGAGCAGGTAGGTCACGTGCCGGCCTCAAGATCGACCGCACGTCCGAAGTCGGCCTTGCGCTCGGCCTCGATCTCCGCGAAGACACCGACGGTCCCCTCGTCGAACTTCGGACCGCCGAGCAAGATGCCCGCCAAGTCCACCGCAGGCCGGATCAGCCTGCGATACTCACCGATATCGACGACTACCGCGACATCCTCACCGTGCCGGGTGATGACCTGCGGCCCATCGCTCGTAACCGCACGGATCATCTCACTGAAGCGCTGCTTGGCGTCTTGGATCTGCCAGTGATCCGGAGTCGGCGACGTCATGAGCACCTTCCTAGATCCATCTAGTCCTGTCTAGACAGATTACTACCAACTAGTGCCCGGTGGGGGATCAGAGCCTGGCGGCGGGCGGGCGGTAGCCGGGGTGGACGCCGGTGGCGAGCCCGTGGCGGACGGCGAGCCGTTCCAGTAGCTCGCGCAGTTGCGCCCGCTCGTCGGCGTCGAGGCCAGGCATCGCCGTCCCCGGCCTCATCCTGCGCCTGCTGCCCCGACCGCTCGCCTGGGCCGGCCTGGTGATCGCGGCCATCAGCGTCATCTCCACGTTCGCGTTGCTGACGTCCGCACTCGACTTCACCTTCCCGATCGGGCGCTTCCTCGGGCTGGTCTGGCTCATCGCCGCTAGCATCACGCTCCCTGCCCACCGCCGCACCGCCGTCGGCCGTGCCTAGCGACGAGCAGGTCAGCCGCCTGTCTCAAGGCCTCTTCCGTCAGGCTGTCCCGAACCCGCTGACCATGAGTGCAGGTGTCGTTAATCGTTTGCCGGCCGGCGTGCGCATCGCCGATGATTGCGGCCATGGCCATGACCCGGCGAGCCGATATGTTCACCGCGGACGGCAAGCCGTCTGACGACGACCCGCGTGAGAACGGGCCCAGGCTGGGCGACGAGCGCGTCACGCTGATCGAATCCCTGCGCCGCCAGCGCCTCACCCTGGAGATGAAGTGCTCAGGTCTTGATGCGGAGGCTATGGCGCGGCGTTCGGTCGAGCCGTCGACGATGTCGCTCCTGGGGCTGGTGCGGCACCTGGCCGAGGGAGAGCGTGCGACGTTCCGGGTGATGATGGCGGGCCAGGACGTGCCCCGGCTGTTCGGCTCCGGTGACGGTGATTTCGATGGTGCCGTTCCCGACCCCCGGGTGGTGGCGGAGGCGTGGGACGCATGGCGGGCGGAGGCGGACTTCGCCACGCGGTTCGTAGCCGGGGCGCCCAGTCTCGACACCACCGGCGACGATCCCGAGAATCAGCATGGCAGCGGCGGAGGGCCGATGTCGCTGCGCGAGGCGCTGGTCGGAATGATCGAGGAGTACGCCCGTCACATGGGTCACGCCGACCTGCTGCGCGAGCGGATCGACGGACGCCTAGGCCAGTAAGGATCCTGGACAGTACCGGTGCGCCGCTAACACCCCGACGACCTCCAGGTGCGCCGGGTCGGCTAGTACTGGCCGAGGAAGGACTTGACCTCCGGGCCGGCGACCTGGGCGCCGTAGCCGGAGTTGAGCACCAGGCAGGCGACCGCGACGTCCTGGCTCGGGTCGAAGGCGACGAGCCAGCTGTTGGGCTGCTCCTCGCCCTGGACGTCGGCGGTCCCGGTCTTGGCGTAGACGCCCGGGCCGAACCCGATCGGCGCGGCGGTCCCGCTGGTGACCACGGCCTGCATCATCTCCTTCAGCTGCGCGTCGGTGCTGGGCGGAAGCGCGGTCGCGGTGACCCGCTTGGTTCCGGACAGCAGGATCGGCTGCCTGAACGTCCCGGCGTCCACGGTGGCCGCGACCGAGGCCATCGCCAGCGGGGATGCGACCAGTTCCCCTTGGCCGAACGCCTCCTCGGCTAGCTCGGAGCCGCTGGCGCTGGCCGGGGCGTTGAAGTAGCTGGCCGACGCGCCGGTAATGCCGATGTCCCAGTTCTGGTCGAGGCCGTAGTAGTCCTTCGCGGTGCGAGCCAGGGCACCAGTCAGGTGCGGCCACTGCGTGGTGAAGGCGTTGTTGCAGGACTGGGCGAAGTCGGTGATGAACGGGGTCGAGGCCGGCTCGGACTCGTTGTCATCGTTGTGGTAGGTGATCCCCTGCACCGTGTACGCCTGGGGGCAGGCGACATCGCTGGACGCGGTGAGCACCCCGGTGTTGATCAGGGCGGTGGAGGTAATGATCTTCATCGTCGAGCCCGGCGCGACCTTAGCGGTGAGGGCGAAATCGTTGAAGCCGTCATTGTTGGCGATGGCCAGGATCTTGCCGGTGGAGGGCTGGATGACGACCATCGAACTGCTGCCGTGCGCGGCCACGGCGGAACGCGCGGCGGCCTCAGCCTGCGGGCTGATCGTGGTGTTCAGGGCCGCTATGTTGTTCGGCGGGATGACGACCGCCTGGCTGTTCGGCACCAGGTGGTTCGCGGCGGTCTGGATCTCGACGTACAGGCCGGGACTCCCCCGTCCCGGCGGTGCCTTGCTCTGCAGCAGTCCCGCGATCGTCGTCAGCCCGGGATCCTTGTACGAGGTGAGTTCGTTCCCGCTGGCGTCGTTGACCGAGGCGACCTGGGGAGCCACCACGACCGCGGCCAGGTGGGTGGACGCGGTCAGGTTCGGCGCGAGGACATCGGGCACCCAGGCGATGTACCACAGCGATGAGTTCCGCTGCTGGTAGGTGACCAGCGACGCGCTGTACTTCCAGGCGCCGCGCAGCGTCTTGGTGCCGTCGGTGGCGGACACCGTGGCGTTGATCGCGTACCCGACCGATTCACGCGGCGTCGACGACGTGCCCGCTGATGACGTGCCCGCCGGGGCCACGGTGCTCGCTTGGGCCGTGGCCATCAGCTTCTGCAGGCCGAGGTCTTTGCCGTAGGCGGCCAGCGCGGCCTGGGCGACGGCGGGGTGATTGGTGTAGCGGGCGGCCTGCCGGAGGTCACCGGTCTGCCACGCCTGGAGGAACGCGGTGGTGATCTGTCCGGCGTCTTGGGCGGGCGTGCTTCCGGTCGGCGTGAAGCCCGTCACGTTCGGGTTGGTGCCGGAGCCGACCACCGTGACGATGACCGCGGCGATCCCGGCCACCACGGCCACCGCCGCCGCGATCAGCGCGATGACGACCTTGCGCCGCTTCCGTGGCCGCTTTCCTCGGTGGCCCCTACCCGACGGACCAGATGGGCCCCCTGGCCCCGACGGCCCCCAGCGCCCGCCCGGGCCGTGGGGGTCTTGGGGGTCGGACCCGACGGGGCGAAAAGGAGCGGTCGAGGGCTCCGACGCATACCACGGGCCTGAAGATCTGTTGCTGCCACCCGAATCGCTTGCCACCCCTGCGACCGTACTCACTGCTCAAATTCACGGCAACTAAATCGCGTGACCGCAGGGATGCTACCCGGCCCGGTTTACCTGCCGATCGGGGCGGCCGGCCCGGATTTCGCCCGCGGCCGCGACGATCCAGCCCACCGAGGAAGTCTTGAGATGATGACTTCTCGCGGTGGCCGGGGGACCATTCCGCTGTCCGGGCGAGAGCGCCCACGACCCGCCGAACCGCGGTCGGTCAATGAATGGCTGCGGCATTGTCTAGACCTTTTGTACAAGGTGCCACATCCGTGCGATCGGGCTGGTTGGGATGGGTTAGGGTGCACGCCGGGCGGATATAAGGCAACAGGGCGGATGTTCTCGCGGGTTAAGAAAAGCGGCATTAGTGGCACGTTTCCGCAGGCTAGTGACCTGAAGGTTTTACGTTGATGGCGTTGAATTTACCAAAAATTTATAGTCAGAGTATCGGAACGTGATAGGTTACCCTGCTAATAAACGTCTCGCGGCTGCGCCGAGTTCCGCCGACTCCGATTGCGATGGCTCGACACCCGACTATTACGGCTGGTACGAGATGCACCCGGCTGATCCGGTGTACTTCAGCAACCCGGTGGAGCCCGGGGACAGCATGAGCGCGGCGGTCACGTTCAGCGGCACCGAGACCTACACGCTGGTCCTGAAGGACAGCACCCAGGACTGGACCCAGACCATCACCGAGAACGAGAGCGGTATGTCGCGCTCCTCCGCCGAGGTGATCACCGAGGCGCCGTCGTCGTCGAGCGGCGTGCTGCCGCTGGCCGACTTCGGGACGGTCATGTCACCCTAAGTATTTTTTAGAATACTTAGGGTAATTTTATGGCTAGTGCGTGGGCGCGACAGCACCCCGATCCAGGGCGACGCGCGGGAACACGCGCGCTGGCGATTTTGTTGCAGCCAGTGCATCGATAGTCTGACCGCAAAGTTACGCTCCCTGCAAGGTTATACTGACTGCATCATGACACTGGCATCTGAAACCACCTCGCTCTTTCCCCCGCACGCGTCGCTGCGGGAGCGCAAGAAGCTGGCCACCCGCCGCGGCATCCGCCGGGTCGCCCTCGAGCTGATCGCGGCGCGGGGCTTCTCGCACGTCACCGTCGAGGACATCGCGGTGGCCGCGGACGTATCGCCGCGCACCTTCTTCAACTACTTCCCGTCCAAGGAAGCGGTGCTGTTCGGCGCCGACCCGGGCCGGGCCGAGGAGGTGCGGGTCCGGCTGGTCCATGACCTGCCGGGGCACAGCGCGCTTGAGGTGCTGCGGGCGGTCCTGACCGACCGGGCCCGGCAGCTGGCCGCGGAGCTCGCCGAGCTCGGCGGCGACCCGGCCCGCTGGGCCGCTCAGATGAAGGCCGCGCACGCCGATCCCCAGCTGCGGGCGGCGCAGGCCTCGCACATGGCCCAGGTCGAGTCCAGCTTCGCCAGTGCCCTGGCCGAGCGGCTCGGGACCGACCCCGACCGAGATCCCTACCCCATGCTGCTGGCCAGCACGGCCACCGCCGTGCTGCGGGCCACCATGTCGTTCTGGGCCGGCGCCGGCGGCACCGTGCCGCTCGAGCAGCTGGTCGACGCCGCCTTCCAGGCGCTCGCCGACGGGTTCCCCGAGAACGGCGCGCTGCGCGACCTGGCGACCGGGCCACCGCGAGCCGCCCCGCCCGCCGGGACGCCGTCAGCCGGGGAACCGCAACCTGTCGCCCAGAACTTCGAAACCGAAAGGACAACCACAGATGAGCATGTCTAGCTCCTCCGCCGGGGGACCCACGCCGGAGCAGGCCGGCGGCGGGACGGCGGCGGTGAGCGCCAACGGGGCGGTCGGAAATGCCAGCGGCAACGGCGCCCGGCCGGACCTGCCCCGCCGCGCGATCCTGCTCATCATCGGCGCGCTGATGCTGGGCATGTCGCTGGCGGCGCTGGACCAGACGATCGTCTCCACCGCGCTGCCGACGATCGTCGGCGACCTTAAGGGCGGCTCGCACATCGCCTGGGTCATCACCGCTTACCTGCTGGCCACCACGGTCTCGACCCCGCTGTGGGGCAAGCTCGGCGACCAGTACGGCCGGAAGATCTTCTTCCAGGCCGCGATCGTGATCTTCCTGGTGGGTTCGGTGCTGGCCGGGCTCAGCCAGTCCATGTTCGAGCTCATCGCCTTCCGCGCGATCCAGGGCCTGGGCAGCGGCGGCCTGATGGTCGGCGCCCAGGCGATCGTCGGCGACATCGTCTCGCCCCGCGAGCGCGGCCGTTACGTGGGCCTGTTCGGCGCCGTCTTCGGCGTGGCGAGCATCATCGGCCCCCTGCTCGGCGGCGTCTTCGTGGACGACCTGACCTGGCGCTGGATCTTCTACATCAACATACCGATCGGGGTCGTCGCGCTGATCGTGGTGGCCAGCCAGGTGCCGGGCACGCTCAGCCGGATTCACCACACCATCGACTACCTCGGCACCGCCGTCCTTTCCCTCGCCGCGACCTCGTTCATCCTGCTCACCAGCCTGGGCGGCACCACCTACGCGTGGAACTCGGCCCCGATCTGGATCCTGGGGGTGGCCGGCGTCGTGCTCGTCGGCGTGTTCGTGGTCGTCGAGCGCCGGGCCGCCGAGCCGGTGCTGCCGCTGCACCTGTTCAAGCTGCGCGCGTTCTGGGTGACCAGCCTGGTCGGCTTCATCGTCGGGTTCGCGATGTTCGGCGCGATCACCTACCTCCCGGCGTTCTTCCAGGTCGTCCGCGGCATCTCGCCGACGCTTTCCGGCGTGCAGCTGCTGCCGCTGATGGCCGGGCTGCTCATCGTCTCGATCGGATCCGGGCAGCTCATCAGCAGGACCGGCAAGTACAGATTCTGGCCCATCGCCGGCGCCGGGATGATGACGCTCGGCCTGTACCTGCTCTCGCTGATGGGCCTGCACACCTCGGCCGTGCTTGACTCGCTGTACATGCTGGTGCTCGGGATGGGCATCGGCGGCGTCATGCAGGTGCTGGTCATCATCGTGCAGAACGCGGTGCCGCACGGCGAGCTGGGCGTGGCCACCTCGGGCGCGACGTTCTTCCGGTCGATCGGCGGCTCGTTCGGGACCGCGATCTTCGGCGCCATCTTCTCCAACGTCCTGGTGGGGAACCTGGCCAAGAACCTGCACGGCGTGCACCTGCCGGCCGGGTTCTCCAGCGCGGACGCCACCCCGGCCCTCCTCTCGCACCTGCCCGCGGCGGTCCACCTGGGCTTCATCACCGGATACGCCGAGTCGATCCAGACGGTCTTCATCGTGGCCACCCCGATCGCCGCGCTGGCCTTCCTCGGCACCTGGCTGATCCCGCAGGTCGAGCTCAGGAAGTGGTCGCCCGGCGAGACGGTCCCCGAGGGCGAGCCGCGGGACGAAGAGACCCTGGAGGCGCTGGACGCCGAGCAGGTGTAAGACAATTTGAACGACCGAACGGGCCGGGGTGACAGCTTCCGCAGAGCTGTCACCACGGCCCGTTCAGAATGAATTACAGCAGGGTCGTGACGGCCTTCACCTCGGTGTAGGCGTTGAGCGCCTCGTGGCCCATCTCGCGGCCCCAGCCTGACTGCTTGTATCCGCCGAACGGCAGGGCCGCGTCGAACACGTTGTAGCAGTTGATCCAGACGGTGCCCGCCTTGAGCTTCTTGGCCATGGCATGGGCCTTTTTGACGTCCTGGGTCCAGATACCGGCCCCCAGGCCGAACTCGGAGTCGTTCGCGACCGCGGCGATCTCGTCCAGGTCGCTGAACGGAGCGGCGACCAGGACCGGCCCGAAGATCTCCTCGCGGACGACCTTCATGTCCGGCCTGGTGTTGGTCAGCACGGTGGGCTCGACGAAGTAGCCGCGGTTGCCGTACCGGCCGCCGCCGGACAGGGCGGTGGCGCCCTCGGCCTCGCCGGATTCCATATAGCCGGTCACCAGGCGCAGCTGCTCTTCTGAGACCAGCGGGCCCATCTGCGTGTCCGGTTCGATGCCCGGTCCCATCTTGATCGACTTGGCGATCTGCGCCACGCCGTCGACGACTTCGTCGAATCGGCCTTGCTGGACGTACAGCCGTGAGCCGGCCACGCAGCACTGCCCGTGGTTGAAGAAGATCGCGTGCGCGGCGCCCTCGATCGCCTCGGGGCCTGCGTCGTCGAAGACGATGTTGGGGCTCTTGCCGCCGAGTTCCAGGGTCAGCTTCTTCAGGTTGCTGGCGGCGGACGCCGCGACGATCAGCTTGCCCACCGCGGTGGAACCGGTGAACGCTACCTTGTCCACATCCATATGAGAGGTCAGGGCCGCTCCGGCGGTCTCGCCGAAGCCGGTTACCACGTTCACAACGCCGGCCGGCATGCCAGCCTCGGCGATGAGCCCGGCCAGCCGCAGCGCGGTCAGCGGGGTCTGCTCGGCCGGCTTGAGCACCACGCAGTTGCCCGTGGTGAGCGCCGGGCCCAGTTTCCACGCGGCCATCAGCAGCGGGAAGTTCCACGGGATGATCTGCCCGACGACGCCGAGCGGCTCGCGCAGCGTGTAGGAGTGGAAGTCCGCGCCCGGCATGTAGGGCACCGAGAGGTCGATCGTGTTGCCCTCGAGCTTGGTGGCCCATCCGGCCATGTAGTGGAACAGGTCGGCCGCCAGCGGCACGTCCGCCGCCTGCGCCACGGCGAAGGGCTTGCCGTTGTCCAGCGACTCGAGCTGGGCCAGTTCATCGCGGTGCTCGAGGATCAGGTCCCCGATCCGCCAGATGATGCGGCCGCGCTCGGACGGGGACATCCTGCTCCACGGGCCCTCGAACGCGGCACGCGCGGCCCGCACCGCCCGGTTGATGTCCTCGGCGTCGCCCTCGGCGACGCGGGCCAGCGTCTCGCCGGTGGCGGGGTCAGGCGTGTCGAACGTCTTGCCCGACGCCGCGTCGGTCCACTGCCCGTTGATGAAAAGCTGGCGCGGGGTGGCGACGAAGGCCTCGACGTCCTTGTCCAGGGTCACAGTCACGAAATAGTCATCTCCCTTGGCGGTGCGGCGCAGTCAACCGCCTGATGGCGGGCCGTCAGCACCTGCACGCGTTGTCTACAGCGTAGACCTACGTTCCAGCCTACATCGATCACGAGAAGATAACAACCGTCGCGATTCCGGCATCCGGCGCGGCGTCTCGCCTCGCGCGAATCCTGACGGGCTTACCCGGTCGGGTGATCGACGTCGTGACAGGCTTGAGTAAGGCTGTCACCACTGCCCGTTCTGACTATCCCGGCTCTTCTGCCTGCCAAGATGGAGCATGGGCAGCTGGCGGAGTGCGGGCGTCCGGGTAATCCCGGCGACGCTGCGCGGCTACCGGGCCTCGTGGCTCGGCGCCGACGCGCTGGCCGGGCTGACCCTGGTCGCGGTGGCGCTGCCCGGGCAGATCGCCACCGCCCGGCTGGCGGACCTGCCGGCCGTGGCCGGGCTCTATGCCTTCGCGGCCGGATCGCTGGCCTACGCCCTGCTCGGCACGAACCGCCGGCTGTCGGTCGGGGCAGACTCCACGATCGCACCGGTGCTGGCGACCGGCGTGGCGGCGGTCGCGGTGGGCTCTGGCTACGGCCTGGCCATGGCCTTCACCGCCATGATGGTCGGCGGGGCGCTGATCGCGGTCGGCGCCTTCCGGCTGGGGTGGATTGCGGACTTCCTCTCCACCCCGGTGATCACCGGGATCCTGGCCGGGATCGCCGTCGAGATCGTGGTCCGCCAGATCCCGGCCATCCTGGGGGTGCCCGGCGGGGCCACCACCACCATCGGGGAGATCCGCCGGGTGGCCGGCGAGGTGAGCCACGTCAACGGGTGGTCGGTGGGCATCGCCCTGGTCGTGCTGGCCGTGATCGCCGCCGGCCAGCGCATCGACCACCGGCTGCCCGGACCGCTGGCCGGCCTGATCTTGTCCATCGTCGCCGTGCACGCCCTCGGTCTCGCGTCCCGCCATGGCGTGGCGGTCCTCGGCGCCGTACCTGGCGGGTTGCCGCACGTCCGGCTGCCTTATGTCTCCTGGTCGCAGCTCCGCCGCCTGCCCGGCCTGGTGCTCACCGTGACCTTCGTGTGCATCGCGCAGACCGCGGCCACGGTCCGGTCCTCGGGGTCCACGGCCCGGTCTTCGGCTACGGTCCGGGGCTCGGGCGCCGCAGCGCCCACGGACTTCAACCGGGACCTGATCGGCGTCGGAGCCGGCAGCGTCGTCGCCGGGCTGATCGGGGCGTTCGCGGTGGACGCGAGCCCGCCCAACACGGCCATCGCGACCGCGTCGGGTACCCGCTCGCAGCTGGCCAACATCATGGCCGCGGTCCTGGTCCTGGGCGTGGCGGCGGTGGCGACCGGGCCGCTGGCCGACCTGCCGGAGGCCATGCTGGCGGCCACGCTGGTGTACATCGCCACCAAGCTGTTCCGGGTCGGCGAGCTGCGGACCATCCTGCGGTACGACCGCCTCGAGTTCGCGCTGGCCGCCGTCGCCCTGCTGGCCGTGGCCCTGGTCGGCATCGAGCAGGGCGTGGCCGTGGCCATAGTCCTCTCGCTGGCCGACAGGACCCATCGCACCGCCCGGCCTCAGGACGCCGTCCTCGGGCGTGAACCGGGCACCGACCACTGGATCCCGTGCGACATCGGCCACCCGACCGAAAAACTCCCCGGAATCCTGGTGTACCTGGTCTACGCTCCCCTGTGGTACGGCAACGCCGACTACTTCCGGTTGCGGATCCGCCACCTCGTCGACGCCGCCTCGAGCCCCGTGCGAGCAGTGATCATCGACGCCGGCGGCATGTCCGACATCGACTTCACCGGGCTGCAGGCCCTTCGGGACCTGACCGCCGAGCTCCGGCAGCGAGGGGTGAGCATCGAGATCGCACGGGCGTCGCACCTGGTGCACCACAACCTCAAGCACGGGGCGCTGCTGAAGCAGCTCGGGGCCGACCACCTGTTCGCCTCGGTTCAAGATGCGGTCAATGCCGTCACGAGCCGTCCCTGAGCGCGCTGGCTGATCGGTTCTGGTGATGGGCCGATCTCAGTCAGGCCGTTTCCGCCGGGGCGATGCCGAGGTTGACTGGAGGATGATCAGCTGGGTCTGGTCTGCCTCTCGGAGATAGGGACCATCACTTGGATCAGACCACGCCGGCGCCCCCTGACGGGACGGTCGCGGTGGCGATCGCGGAATCGGTCACGGAGCCGGTCGCGGTGGCACTCGCGGAACCGGTCGCGGTGTCGCTCTTGGAGCCGATCAACGTCACCGCGGTCACCACGACGGACAGGGGACGGCCGCGGGTCCGCAAGATCTTGCGCACCGCGGGTTCGATCGTGCTGGTCGCGGCCATATTCGGTTTCGCCGTCCCGCATTTCGCGTCCTACCGCAGCGTGTGGGCCAGCACGAACGCGATGTCGTGGCCGCAGGTCCTGCTCGTCGCCGTCGCCGCCGTGGCCAGCATGGCCTCTACCTGGATCATGATCTGCTCGGTACTGCCATCGATCCGGCTGCGCGAGGCGGCGGTGGTGAATCTCGGCTCCAACGCCGTGGCGAACACGTTGCCCGCCGGAGGGGCCCTGGCCATGGGGGTCAGCTGGGCGATGCTCTCGAGCTGGGATGTCAGCACCGCCCAGTACGTGCTCTACACGCTGGTGTCGGGCATCTGGAATGTCTTCGCCCGGCTGGGCCTGCCGGTCCTCGCCCTGCTGGTCCTGGCGACGGCCGCCCGGCCCGGTGCCGGGCTGATCGCCGCCGCGGCCGTGGGCCTCTTGCTGCTCGCCGCTCTGGCCGCCGGTCTGGGCCTGCTCGTGCGCAGCGAGGCGTTCGCGTTCCGCGCGGGCCGCGCTCTGCAGTACGCGGCCGTCACCGGCTGCCGGCTGGCCCGCCGGCGAGCTACCTTCGATGTCCCCGGATCACTGCTCGGCTTCCGCCGCCAGGCCGGCGCCCTGATCGCCGCGCGAGGCTGGCGGATTACCGTCGCCACCGCGGCGGCCAACCTCACCTTGTGGCTTGTCCTGCTGGCGTGCCTGCGCGGCGTCGGCCTGTCCCAGGCCCAGGTGTCCTGGCAGACCTCCCTGGCGGCCTACGCGTTCGTCCGGCTGCTGACGGTGCTGCCCATTACCCCCGGCGGTCTCGGCATCACCGAACTCGGACTGATCGGCATCCTGGCCGCCGGAGCAGGCCACCAGGCCACCGCGCAGGTAACAGCGGCCGTTCTGCTGTACCGCGCCGTCACCTACCTGCCCCCCATCCCCCTCGGCGCGATCGCCTGCCTCGCGTGGCGGTACACGCCCGCGCTGATTCACGCGACGACGGATCCAGTGCCGCTGAAGGGCTTATCGGATTCGGGTAGTGGCGGCGGCCTTGGGGCGGCGGTGGCGTTGACGTGCGTAATGGGCGAACTGCTGTGAAATACGCTGTAGGCCTACGCGGTCAACGCCAACGTTATGATTGGTGTCAACACCGTGGGGCCACGTTGCGTAACCACGCTGGGTCCGGCCACTACTGGCGACAGCCACAGGAGAGAAGGTGCTGTTGCATTGACCCCGCCACCAGCCGACAGCGCCGGCCCGGACACCGATGCGCGCCGGAACGGCAAGGTCACCCGCGAGATCGTGCTGGCCACAGCGCTGGAGATCATCGACCGCGACGGGGCCGAGGGCTTGTCCATGCGCCGCCTCGCCCGCGCCCTGGACCGGGACCCGATGATCCTCTACCGGCACGCACCGAACAAGGCGGCGCTGCTCGACGGCGTGGTCGAGGTCGTGCTCGCCCAGCTCAAGGTCGATCCAGCCGACCCGGACTGGGCCGCCCAGCTGCGTGCCGTGGCCCGCGACTACCGCCAGCTGGCGCTGGCTCACCCGCACGTGGTGCCGCTACTGGTCACCCGGCCACTGGCCACCCCGCTGGCCCTGCGTCCCCCTGGCACCTTGCGCCCGCTCGAAGACGTCCTCGCCCTGCTCACCCGCGCCGGGTTCAGCGGCCCCGACGGCCTGCACATCTACCGGGCGCTGTTCGGGTTCCTGCACGGCCATGTCCTCAACGAACTGCAAGAACTCGTCGACAACCCAGACGAGACCGACGACCTGCTGCGACTGGGCCTGCACCGGCTGCCGATCGGCGAATTCCCCCTGCTCCGCAGCCTCGCTCCGGTTCTGGCCGCCTACGACGGGGCGGCCGAACTCGAACGCGGCCTCGACATCCTGCTGACCGGACTGGCCATCACCTTGCCCCCGCCAGCCGGGGCGCGCCCACCCACGCCGTCCGGCGCCTTATCGAGCGACGCCGCGGATCAGCCGACCGAGATGAGCCCGCCAGATCCGGACGTGGCGTGGTGAGGATGGGGCTTGGCGAGTCGGCAGTGCAACGTGATGGCGGCGCTGGTGACGGCCGCCCACCCGCACCACACGGAGGCGAAGCCGGAAATGGTGAGGCGGGCGATGATGATGACGGCGACGAGGTTGACGATGCCGAACAGCGCGACGTTACGGTAGCCCGACACCAGCAGCGGCCCGCACACGGCCACGACGTAGAGCGCGACGATCAGGAGGCCGTCGGACAACCGGATGCTGTAGGAGAGGTGGTACGGGGCCAGCTTCACGCCGACCGGGCCACGGATCATCGCCGCGAGCAGGACCACGGCGATGCCGGTCCCGATCAGCGCGAAGGGCGCCATCAGCTGCTTGCGCCGTCTGGTCGGCTCAAGCGCAATGACGGCCAAGGGGATGAATACGGGCAGCACGACGAAGGCGATCAGCAGGTAAGCCCACAGCGCGACATGGCCGATGCCGCGCGGCACATGGCCCTGGAGCCACAGCCAGACGAGGGCCTCGATGAACTGGTGGGCACCGAGCAGCACGGGTATCCACGCCATCGCGATGAACTCGCGGCGCTGCCGGATATGACGGACCGCATCCACGCCTATCGCGCATATCACCAAGCCGCCGCCGATGTCAGCCTCGGGCGAGAAGCACATGTGAGGGCTACGACCCCGGCAGGCGCGGCGGCCGGGGGCCAGGCAGCCGCGGCTGCGACCCGGTCACCTTCACGCCGGCCAGCGAGTCCGTGCCGTTGACGAAGGCCTGGGCCAGGTCGGACAGGCGGCGGTTGCTGGTCCTGGCGGACTCACGCAGCAGGCTGAAGGCCTGGTCCATGTCCAGGCCGAGGCGCTCGGCGAGCTTGCCCTTGGCCTGCTCGATGATGACCCGGCTGTTCAGCGCGGTCTGCAGCTGTTCATTGAGGGTATCGGTGTGGCGCATGTTGCGTTCTTGCAGCAGGCTGATGGTGGCCACGTCGGCCAGGGCCTGGCCGACGCGGATGTCCGCGGGGTCGAGGGCACCCGGAGCGGCCCGGAAGAGGTTCAGCGCGCCGATGACCTGCTCGCGCAGCCGCATCGGCAGGGCCTGAACGGCGCCGAATCCGGCCCGTCCGGCGGCGGGCGCGAACTGCGGCCACCGATGCGCCACGGCCGCCAGGTCCGCGACCTGGACGGACTGGCCCGTCCGGAAGCACTCCAGGCAGGGACCCTCATCGTTCTGGATCTGGAACAGCTCGAGCAGCCGGGCGGCTTCGCTGGAGGCGGCCACCACGCGCAGCTCACCGCGCGGGTCAGCCAGCAGCAGCCCGGCGGCGGAGACATCAAGCAGCTGCACGCTGCGGTTGGTCAGCATGTGCATGAAGTCGATGACGTCAAAGCCGACGACCATGGTGTCGGTCAGCTCGACGAACGTGTCCGACAGCAGCTCTCCGTCCATCCCCGCTCACCCTCTCAGCAAAAGGCCAGGCTTGTCATTTGTATGCGCTCTGTCACGCCTGGGTGTCCTTGCGTGGATCGGGGTCAGGAGACAGCCGCAAGTCCCGTGCCACGATGTCACGGGCCAGATCAGACAGCCCCCTGTCATGAGCATACGCGTAGGCGCGCAGCCGGAGGAATGCCTCCGCGATGCCGACACCGAGCTGCTCGGTGAGCATCCCGGTGGCCTGGTCGATCTCGGCGCGGTGCCGGGTCAGATTCGCGGGCTGGCCGCCCGGGCCAGCCTCCGCCGATCCCGCGGCGTGGGCCGGCTGGTCCTGGGCGTCGAGCAGCAGCAAGGTCGCGGTATCCGCGAAGGTCAGCGCGTCACCCAGTTGGAAGGCGCTCAGCGGGCCGGACCGCATCCGGTACAGGCTCATCACTCCGGTCCGGATCGCCCCGAGCTGCAGCGGGAACGCGAAGATCGCCGCCGCCCCGGCCTGGCGGGCCGCCGGGGCGAACGCAGGCCAGCGGCGGTTGGCTTCCGTCTCGTCCAGATCCGAGGCCAGCACCGGGCCGCCGGAGGCAGCGGCATCCGGACCCGGCCCCTCCCCCAGGGTCATCTGCAGCTCGGCGAGCAGCTCGCTGGCCTTATCAGTTACTCGCATGAGGTGACCAGCTTCCGCACCGCGGGCGGCGATCAGCCAGGCCCCGGTGACCTCGACCGCGGCGACGGCCGCCATGCAGGCATCCGCGGCCGACACCGGCCCGCCGTGAAGGGCCGCCTGCGCCGCGACCAGGCTCCAGATCCTGGCCGGCCGGCTGTCGGTCATCCCCGCAGCCCCGGTCGGCGGCCAGTCACCCGCGGGCCCTGGCTGGGATCATGTCGCGACGGCGGGGGCGGCGCGCCCGGCCGTGGCCGCGGCCGTCCGCCTGGCGTGTCCGGCGGCTTCGTCCACGCTGGCATGCACGGGGAAGACATCGATCAGGCGGGTGATTGTTAGGATCCGCAGCACCCCGCGCCGCGGCGCGGCCAGCAGCAGATCGCCCCCGGCGTGCCGGGCCAGCTTCCGCCCGCGCGCCAGCGCGGCTACGCCGCTCGAATCAATGAACTCCAGCCCGGCCAGATCGACGATTATCTTCGGCGCGCGCGCCGCCACCACCACCGCGAGCGCGTCCGCGACATCCGCGGCGTCCGCCACGTCAAGCTCTCCGTACAGCGCGACGACAACGTGACCGCCGAATTCGCGGGTACTCATAGTCATGCTGAACACGGGGGACGCCTCCCGCTCAAGCAGCAGGGCGTGGTCCGGCCAAGCGGCGAGTTCACCGGCTCCTACCCTGGATACCCGCCGCTGCCGGGACGGGCTGGGCGGCCGCGTCCTCCAAGTCGAGCAGGCGCGAGCGGAGGTGGCCGAGCGCATGGGCCCGCAGCCGGGAGACGTGCATCTGGGAGATCTGGAGCCGCTGGCCGATCTCCGTTTGCGTCATCCCGCCCTGAAAGCACATCAGCAGGATCTCCTGCTCACGCGGGGTCAGCTCACCCCAGTGCGTGGCGACGGCCCGCATGGTGAGCATGTGCTCCAGCCGGGGATCCTCCTCGCCGAGATAGTCGGCCAGGGTGCTCAGGCCGGGTTGACCGGCCAGCGGCGCGTCCAGCGAAGACGGCTGGAAGGCCAGCTCAGCCCGCTGGGCCTGGCGCAGGTCAGCCGCGCTGACCCGAAGGTAGGTGGCCAGATCGGATTCGGTCGGCGTCCGGCCAAGTTCCTGGGCCAGCGGCCCGGTCGCCGCACGGGCCTGGAGCATCAGATCCTGCACCGACCGCTTGACGTGGATCTGCCAGCGCTTGTCGCGGAAGTGCCGCTTGATCTCGCCGCTGATGCACGGCTGCGCGTAGGTGGCCAGGTTGCTGCAGATGGCCGGATCGAAGTTGTTGATCGCCTTCAGCAAGCCCACGTACCCCACCTGCACGAGGTCTTCCACCAGCTCAGGGCTGCGGGCGTACCGTCGCACGCAGGACCAGACGAGGCCCTGATAGCGGGTGACCAGCAGTTCGCACGCCGCCACCCGCCGCTCGCTGGCCTGCGGCAGCAGCCGGACGATACCTAGCAGCGCCTGGTCATCCAGCCGGGCCAGATCCTTGTCATACATCGCCTCTGGCGGGCCGGCCGAACGTGGTACGGATTCCGCGACAGAAATTGTTACTGGGGGGGCACATACCGTTGCTGAAGAAAGTGCTGTCATGCCAACCTCGGTTCACAGAAGGCCAGAAAGAGGCGCCGAGGTCCAGGGCAGATAAATGCTAATCGTACAGTTGCGAGCATAATTTAGTTTTCCCCCCGTAATGGCCAGGTTAGCTCACCGTAACGGCGACGGCAAATGGCCGCTGCCGCGAGAATAACCTGATCAGCCACCATCGGCCGGGTCGGCTATCGCTAACGGCGAGCGCCACCTGACGCAGGTGCCGCGCACCAGGCGCCGCGACCGGCACGTTCGGCTCCTGCGCAGCGGCCGGACCGGCAGGTGACAGGCCGTGCGGTGGACCAGCCGCCCGTCACGGCACCGGGGCGCCAGGGCGGGACGGAGCCGCACCGGCGCCCGTGCCTGCGGCCGCCCCCGTCGCGCCGGTGCCCGCGGCCGGCCCTGTCGGGCGCTGCTCGCGGCCTCTTCCACACTGCGATACACCGAGAAGACATCGATCAGGCCGGTGGCCTCCAGAATCCGGCGCACCGGCGGCTGCGGGGCCGCCAGGGGCAGGTCGCCGGCGTTTCGCCGGGTCCATTTCCTTACCCGCAGCAGCACCGCCAGACCGCTGTAGCCGATGCCCTCCAGCCCCGCCAGGTCCACGATGACCGAGGGCCCGCAGACCGCCACGGCCGTGATCAGATGGGACGCGACCGCCGGGGCGTCGGCGAGGTTAAGCTCTCCGCGCAGGGCGACCACGCCGAGGCCGTCGCCATCACGGATGCTGAGATCCACGTCAAACATGGGCTTCCCTCATGATCCGGAAGCCGGGCGGGAGTCCCGGCGGGTAACTGGCTCAGGCCAGCTGTCGGATGGGCATCGCTGCCCCCGGGGGGAGCGGCCGGGGTAGACGGCAGGGTGGGCGGCCGAGCGCAGGGCCTGCCACCGGAGGCCGACGACGGAACGATCGTGGCCGTCCGCGTCCGGATTGCCACCCGCGCTGGCCGCAGCCGAAGCACGAGTGAGGGGCTTTTCGCTGAATTCCAGCATCAATTGCTCCCGGGCATTCGCGACATTCACGGAAAGCGAATGGATATGCCGCCGAGGTCCAGGGCAACAATCAGAAGTTATCACGAGTGAGATCACGAACGCCATTGCCCAGCGGGCCGTGCCCGGCGATGAATCTGCCGGCACGTTACCTCGGACGGCCAGCCTGGCCGGGATGCATCCGGGTGCGGTCGAGGATCACCCGCAACGGCAGCAGCGGCGTGGCCGACGTGAGACCTCGCGCCCCGCGTGCTCATCGGGAATCCTCCCTAAGGGCAATGGAGTCACGACCATGATCGTCGTCATAGGGCTGCTCGCACGGATCACCGCTGTCGTCCTCGCGGTGACGAGCGGCACCGGCAGCAGCGGCGGCACTCAGCCACTGAGCGGCAACTTCGTGACCTTCGGTCAGCCTGGACCATCCCGGCCGATGACCAGCCCCGCCTCGTTCAGGCCATCGTCAACCGCGTTCCCGGACCCGGCGCGGTCAGCGACTTCGCGTCGGGCACCCAGAACCTGGGCGCCGCCCCGTACGGGGGCGGCGGCGCCCAGGGCATCTCGCCCGCCGCGGACGCGCTGCTCCCGGTCACCCTGCCGGGAATCCTGCCCGCGAACGCGACCACGCTGACCGCCAGCACGCTGGGCGGCACCGGACAGCTCGACGCGATCCAGCTCACCCCCTGATCGCGGTGCTGATCACCACCGGCGGCGGCCGCAGCGTCGCCCTGCTGAACAGCGAGGCGAGCGTCCAGGAGGCACGCACGATCAGCCTGCCAGGCACCGGCCAGGCCGTCGCCACGAGCTACGACAGTCAAGGACGCCTATGGCGCGTCACCATCAGCAATGGCGCGGCCATCACCGTGCCCGTGCCTCCCGGCGGATTCGTCATCGTGCAGCGCTAGACCCACGACCCAGTCTGGCGCAGCTGAGCCGGGCAGCCGGACCTACGGAGCAATGACATGACCCAGATCGTGCTCGATCACGTCGACAAGACTTACGCCGGCGGTGTCAAGGCGGTGAGTGACCTGAGCCTGGAAATCCGGGACGGCGAGTTCATGGTCCTGGTCGGTCCATCGGGGTGCGGCACGTCGACCGCCCCGCGGATGATCGCCGGGCTTGAGCACATCACCCGGGGCACGGTCCAGATCGGCGACCAGGTGGTGAACGATCTGCCCGCCAAGGATCGCGACATCGCGATGGTCTTCCAGAACTATGCTCTTTACCCGCAAATGACCGTGGCCCAGAACATGGCGTTCGGCCTGCGGATGCGCAAGACGCCGAAGGACGAGATCGCGCGCCGCGTACAGGATGCGGCCACGATCCTCGGCCTGGAGCCGTATCTCAAGCGCAAGCCGACCAGGCTGTCCGGCGGCCAGCGCCAGCGGGTGGCGATAGGCCGGGCCATAGTGCGGGAGCCGCAGGCGTTCCTCATGGACGAACCGCTGTCGAACCTCGACGCCAAGCTCCGGGTGAGCATGCGGGCATCGGTGGCGCAGCTGCACGACGGCTCCATGTGACCACCGTGTAAGTGACACACGATCAAGTCGAGGCGATGACGCTCGGGGACCGCGTCTGCGTGCTGCGCGATGGGATGCTGCAACAGGTCGACACGCCCCAGCACCTGTTCCGTCACCCGGCCAACCTGTTCGTGCCGGTTTCATCGGCTCCCCCTCGATGAATCTCGTCACCGCCACACTGGTCGGCGACGACGACGCGGCAGCGGTCACGTTCGCCGGATACCGGCTGCCCATCCCGGCGAGCGTGATGCACGCCACCCCGGGGATCGCAGCGTACCTCGGCCGCGATGTGATCCTCGGAATCCGGCCGTCCGACTTCGAGGACGCTCACCTGACCGGCGAATCGTGGCCGGTGATGGCCGTCGAAGCCCACGCGACCGAGGTACTCGGCAGCGAGATCAACGTGATCTTCGCCATCGACGCGCCACCCGTCGAGCACAAGGACATCGCCGACCTGGCCCCGCAGGATGAGGAGGACGAATCGGCGGTCCCGCTTTACCAGGGCAAGTCCCTGTGGACGGCACGAGTCAACGCGCGCAGCAAGGTCCGGGCCGGCGACCGCGTCGAGCTCGGGGTGGATACCCGTAACCTGCACTTCTTCGACCCCGGCAGCGGACTCGCCATCGGCGGGCGCGCAACCGGCGGGCGTGCAGCGTTAGCTGAGCGGCGAGGGGGCGCCGCCGGATCATGGATTCCCCGCGGGCGGTACGACTGCCGTGGAGTACTTCACCGCCGGCAAGGATCACACCCATGGGCTCTGGAGCAGTGTCGAAGAAGGTCCTGCCTCGGGTGCCGCTGCGGCCTGGGGAGGGCAGCAAAGACCATCTGACCAGCTTCGAAGGGCTGGCCGCGCTGTCGCTCGACGCGCTCAGCTCGGTGGCCTACGGGCCCGAGGCCATCGTGCTGGTGCTGGCGGCGGCCGGGACGTCCGCGCTGGGCCTGACGCTGCCGGTCACCTTGGCCATCGCCGCCCTGCTCGCGGTGCTGGTCGTCTCGTACTGCCAGGTCATCGCGGTGCACCCCGGCGGCGGCGGGGCGTACGCGGTGGGCAAGAAAGATCTGGGCGCGACGGTCAGCCTGCTGGCGGCCGCAAGCCTGGTGGTGGACTACGTGCTGACCGTCGCGGTCAGCCTCGCCGCCGGGGCGGCCAGCCTGGCCTCGGCGTTCCCCTCGCTGGATCACCATCTGCTGGCGATATGCCTGACCGGCCTGGTCTTGATCACGGCTGTCAACCTGTGGGGCATCGCGGAGAGCGCGCGCGTCCTTATGGCCCCGATGGTGGTGTTCCTGGCCGCGATCTTCGGTGTCATCATCGTCGGCCTGATGCGCTCACACCCGGCCGCGGTCGTCGGCACCGCGGAGCCGGTCCGGATCAGCGAGGCGGTCGGCGTGATCTTGATCTTGAAGGCCTTCTCGGCCGGCTGCTCGGCGCTGACCGGAATCGAGGCCATCGCCAACGGGGTACCGACCTTCCGCCCGCCGCGCGCCCGGCGCGCCCAGCGCACGGAGCTGATGCTCGGCGCGCTGCTCGGCGCGATGCTGATCGGGCTGTCGGTGCTGATCCGCCGCGAGCACCTCGCGCCCCGCGGCGGCGTCACCGTCCTGGCTCAGCTCACGGCCGGTTCGTTCGGCACCGGCTGGGCGTATTACGCGGCCAACATCGCCGTCACCTTGGTCCTGGCCCTGGCCGCCAACACGAGCTTCGGCGGCCTGCCGGTGCTGATGAGCCTGCTGTCCGACGACGACCGGCTGCCACACCTGCTCGGCCTGCGGGCCGAGCGGCCGGTGCACCGCTACGGCGTGATCACCCTGGCCGTGCTCGCGGGCGTCCTGCTGATCGCGGTCGACGCGACCACCGCCCGGCTCATACCGCTGTACGCGATCGGGGTGTTCATCGGATTCACCATCAGCCAGACCGGCATGGTCCGGCACTGGCACGGCCAGCGGTCCCGGCACTGGAGGCTGCGAGCCGCCCTGAACGGCACCGGCGCGGTCCTGACCGCGATTGCCGCCGCCGTCTTCATCGCCAGCAAGTTCACCTCCGGCGCCTGGCTGGTGGTCCTGGTCATCCCGGCCCTGATGCTGTTGTTCGCCCGGATCCAGAGCTACTACCAGGCGGTAGGACTCGAACTCGAGATAGGCCAGCTCCCGCACCGGCCGCGGCCGGCCAACAGCCTGGTGATCGTGCCCGTCAGCGACATCAGCAAGCTGACTGAGCACGCCCTACACGCGGCGCTGTCCCTCGGCAACGACGTCATCGCCGTCAGCGTCCACCCCGATGCCGCCGAGTGCGCGGCCTTCCGCGCCGACTGGGACCGCTGGAACCCCGGGGTACGGCTGGAGACCCTCGACAGCCCGCACCGCTCGCTGGTGCATCCGATCGTGGACTATGTCCGGCAGGCACAGCAAGGCAGCCGGCAAGTCGCCGTCCTCATCACCGAGATTCACCCCCGCCGGTGGCGTTACCGGATCCTGCAGAACCAGCGGGGGCTGCTCCTGGCGACCGTGCTGCGCGCCAGCACCGACGTCGTCATCTGCACCATCCCCTACCGGATCACGACACGGTGATCGGACTGATAGCGAGGTAGCCACCTGGTGCGGCCGATGGCCTGATCAATCTGGTCATCGGTAAGCGCGGGCGCGACGGCATCGGCTACCGCGGCCTTCGCCACGGCTCTGGCCACGGCGGTCGCGGTGGCGGCGAGCTGGGCACGGTCGGGCAGCAGAGTCCCGTGCGGGTCGTGCCGGATCGTGGCGGCGGCACCGACGGCGGCGGCGGCCGCGCTCATCATGGCGTCGGTGACGCGGGTGGCATGCACGGCGGTTACGCCGAGGCCGACTCCGGGGAAGACGTAGATGTTGTTGCACTGGGCGACGGGGATGCTGACCTCGCCGACCCGCATCGGCGGGAACGGGGAGCCGGTGGCGACGAGCGCACGGCCATCTGTCCAGCCGGCCAGATCCTGCGGACGGGCCTCGCTGCAGCTGGTCGGGTTGGACAGCGGCATGATGATCGGCCGTTTGGCGTGCGCGGCGACGCGGCGGACGAGGAGTTCGGTGAAGGCCCCGCCAGCGGCCGACAAACCGATGAGCGCGGTCGGGTGCACAGCGTCGATGACATCGATGAGGCCGGCTGGGCGGTCAGCTTCGGTGCCGGGCACGGCGGCCGACGGCTGGGCGAGACGCCGCTGCGCCGGGCTGAGGTCCGGGCGGCCGGTGGTGAGCAGGCCGTTGATGTCGACCAGGAAGATCCTGGCGCGGGCGTCCTGCTCGGACAGGCCGTCGGCCGTCATCGCCCGCACGATCTGCTCGCAGACTCCGATCCCGGCCGACCCGGCGCCGAGCATCAGCACGGTCTGGTCGCGCAGCCGCGACCCGGTGACTGCTGCCCCCGCGGACAGCGCGGCCAGGACCACGGCCGCCGTGCCCTGGATGTCATCGTTGAAGCTAAGCAACTGGTCGCGGTAGCGCTCCAGGATCGGCAGCGCGTGCGGGGTGGCGAAATCCTCCCATTGCAGCAGAACGTCAGGCAGTTCGGCGCGGACAGCCTGGACGAACCTGTCGACGAAATCGTCGTAATCGGCGCCGGCCAGCCGACGGTGCCGCCAGCCGAGGTACATGGGGTCGTCCAGGAGCCCGGCGTTGTCGGTGCCGACGTCGAGGAGGACCGGCAGGGTGCGCGCAGGGTCGATGCCGCCAAGCGCCGCGTACAGCGACAGCTTGCCGATCGGGATGCCCATGCCGCCGATGCCCTGGTCACCCAGGCCCAGAACCCGCTGCCCGTCGGTGACGACGATGACGTCGACCTCCCGCCGGGGCCGGTTACTCAGGATCTCCCCGACGCGGTCGCGGTCGGGATAGGCGATGAAAAGGCCACGCGGACGGCGGTAGATCTCGCTGAAGCGCTGGCAGGCCAGCCCGACGGTCGGGGTGTAGAGGACCGGCAGCATCTCCTCGATGTGGTCGGACACCAGCCGGTAGAACAGCGTCTCGTTGGTGTCCTGCAGCGCGCGCAGGTTAATGTGCCGGGCGAGGTCGGTGGGCTGCTCCTGGTAGGCCTGGTACCTGCGGCGCACCTGCTGCTCCAGCGTCTCCACCACGGCCGGCAGCAGGCCGCGCAAGCCCAGCCGGGAGCGTTCCTCCTCGGAGAACGCGGTGCCCTTGTTCGTCAGCGGATCGGAAAGCACCGGCACCCCGGAACCTTGATCGACGCCCATGACCTCGCCCGTTCGTTTTCCGATTCGCGCCGACGGCGCGCGATACAGCCAGGGCGGGATCATTTTGCCGGCGGACACCGCACGACTTCACACCTATCGTTACATACCTCGGGCAGACGATCGCGCGGCGAACCATGCCTGGTTCACCGCGCGCTTAGGGGTTACTTCGCCGCTGAGCCGTTCTTCCTGGCGGGAGCGTCATCGGCGCCGGGGAGTATCGACGCGGTCGCCTTGAGCACATCCTCGGCGAACTTCCGCTGGCTGGCCAGCAGCTGCTCGGCGAAGTCGTAGGCGCTCGCGATGAGCTCCTGCGGCTGGGGCAGCTTCTCGGCAAATGGCACGTTCATATCCGGCAGCGCCGGCGTGATCGACTGGACCGTGCGGGCCCAGGTCTGGATCGCTTCGATTACTGCTGACTGGCTGCTGCGAACCGTCTTCAGGATCTCTTCCTGGACTTGCTGGCCCGCGGTGTGGGTGTTGGTCATGATTCCTCCTCAGGATTCTGTTGCTAACTATACCTAGCAGATGATTGGTTTGTCAAGCGCGAGAAACTCCAGCCCCTCCATCCCTCATTGGACACAATTTTCCGGAAAAATATTGCTAGTTTCACATTTCACATATAGCTTTGGGGCAGACACCGGCAATCAGCAGCCAGTCCGGCCCCCGTAGCGGCGCCTTGCCTTGCTGGTCGTCACCGATCCCTGAAGGAGCCACGACATGAAATACGTCCCGCCAGGCCTGCCCGGCAGCATCGTCTCCGTCGAGCCGAGGTATGAGAATTTCATCGGTGGCAAGTGGCTGGCCCCGACGCACGGCAAGTACCGCGTGGACTTGGCCCCCGCGACCGCCGGTCCGATCACCGAGGTGGCCGACTCCACGCCGGAGGACGTCGAGCTCGCGCTGGACGCTGCCCACGCGGCGAAGGACGCCTGGGGTGAGGCGTCAACAACGGAGCGAGCCAAGGTGCTCAACGCGATAGCCGATGCGATCGAGAAGAACCAGGACATGCTGGCGGTCGCGGAGAGCTGGGAGAACGGCAAGCCGGTCCGCGAGACGCTGGCGGCCGACATCCCCCTGATGGTCGACCACTTCCGCTACTTCGCCGCCGCGGCGCGCGCCGAGGAGAACCGCTCGACCGAGATCGAGAAGGACCTGGTCGCCTATCACTTCCGGGAGCCGCTGGGTGTGGTCGGTCAGATCATCCCGTTCAACTTCCCGCTGCTGATGGCGGCGTGGAAGCTCGCGCCGGCGCTGGCGGCGGGCAACTGTTCGGTGATCAAGCCTGCCTCGCCGACGCCGTGGTCGATCCTGAAACTGATGGAGACGATCGAGGACGTGCTGCCGCATGGCGTGATCAACGTCGTGACCGGTCCCGGCGCGGAGATCGGCAAGGCGCTGGCGGCGAACCCGCGGATCGCCAAGGTGTCCTTTACCGGTGAGACGGTGACCGGCCGGCTGATCATGCAGTACGCGGCGCAGAACCTGATCCCTTCCACCGTCGAGTTGGGCGGCAAGTCGCCCAACATCTTCTTCAACGACGTGATGGCTCACGACGACGAGTTCCTGGACAAGGCGATCGAGGGTCTGGTCCTGTACGCGTTCAACAAGGGCGAAGTGTGCACCTGCCCGTCGCGGGCGCTGATCCAGGCCGACATCTACGACGAGTTCATGGCCCGCTGCCTGGCCCGCATCGCCAGCATCAGGCAAGGCAACCCGCTGGACACTGACACCCAGGTCGGCCCGCAGGTCTCAGCGCAGCAGATCGAGAAAATCGCCTCCTACGTCGACATCGGCCGCAACGAGGGCGCCGAGGTGCTCATCGGCGGCCAGCGCGCCCGCGTGGACGGGGCGGAATTCGCCGACGGCTATTACTACCAGCCGACGGTGCTGAAGGGCGACAACAAGATGCGGGTGTTCCAGGAGGAGATCTTCGGCCCCGTGCTGGCGGTCACCACGTTCACCGACGACGCGGACGCCCTGGCGATCGCGAATGACACCCTCTACGGGCTGGGCGCCGGCGTCTGGACCCGAGACGGCACCCGGGCCTACAAGATGGGCCGCGGCATCAAGGCCGGCCGCGTCTGGACGAACTGCTACCACCAGTACCCGGCAGGTGCCGCTTTCGGTGGCTACAAGATCTCGGGCATCGGCCGCGAGAACCACCTCATGATGCTTGATCACTACAGCCAGACGAAGAACCTCCTCGTCAGCTACAGCACCAAACCGCTCGGGCTGTTCTAGGACCCGGGATGTCCGAGCCGATTGGGCCGGCCCGCATCATCGCGACCCCGGCCGCGCGCGAGGCGATCCGTCTGCTGCGCGCGGCCGGGGGCGGCCCGGTGATGTTCGTTCAATCCGGCGGCTGCTGCGCGGGCAGCACGCCGATGTGCTTTCCCGTCGGAGAATTCCTCATCGGCGATATCGACATCCTGCTCGGCGAGATCGACGGATGCCCGTTCTACATCGACAAGCGCCTTGACCAGGCCTGGCACCAGGACCAGTTCCTGCTCGATGTCGCCCTCGGCGAACCCGAAGACTTCTCACTACCAGCTGGGGAAAGCCTTCACTTCGTCACCCGCTCCCCCAGCTGTGTCTCGCCGGATGCACCCGGCGAAAACGCCCTTACACCCCCTGAATAGAGCGCATCATGAAAGCAGCAGTTGTCACCGGTTTCCGGTCCCCCTTGCAGGTGCAGGATCTTCCGATCCCCGAGCCCGGCGCGGGTGAGGTACTAGTCCGGATCGAGACGAGCGGGCTGTGCCACACCGATATCCACGCCGCGCACGGCGACTGGCCGGTCAAGCCGACACCGCCGTTCATTCCCGGACACGAGGGCGTCGGTTATGTCGAGAAGCTCGGCGCCGGCGTGAGCAGCCGTGCGGTCGGCGACCGGGTCGCGATCGCGTGGCTCGGTTACGCGTGCACCGAGTGCCGCTATTGCAACAGCGGGTGGGAAACGCTGTGCGAGAAGCAGCAGAACTCGGGCTACTCCGTCAACGGCACATTCGCCGAGTACGCCGTCGTGCCCGCATCGTTCGCCGCGCCGGTACCGGACGGCATCTCCTCCCGGGACGCCGCGCCCCTGGCATGCGCGGGTGTGACGACCTACAAGGCGATCAAGGTCGCCCGGGTCGCTCCCGCCGAGACGGTCGCGATCTTCGGCATCGG